>CETY01031391.1_pt1 | contig 16357 bp, 10 predicted proteins | sample 361551 | NCBI WGS metagenome assembly CETY01 (sample SAMEA2623135, study PRJEB7988) | marine metagenome | biome: marine biome (ENVO:00000447); feature: deep chlorophyll maximum layer (ENVO:xxxxxxxx); material: "saline water (ENVO:00002010), including plankton (ENVO:xxxxxxxx)" | depth 45 m | reverse complement strand
ACAGAGCCAAGATTAGTAGATTTGTCCAAAACAAGTTTTGACTTAAATTTTGAGGTTTTCAATTTAGGTAGAGCATTTACAGACTCTGTTTACATTGAAGTCAAGCAAACCCTCCCTGATGGGTCTGATACTATTTACTCCAAATTTATACCAGGAATTTTAAATACAGATACTGTAACTTTTAGTATAATTAATAATCCAGAAAATAGTATTGGTCAAAATATTTTTGACATTTCCATAGATTTACCCATATCAAACATTCAAGAAGCCGAGGATGAAACAGGAAATAACAGAGTAGAATATATTTTGAATATTTCATCAAATTCAATTATTCCAATATGGCCCTACAACTTCAGCATAATTGGCGATCAATATGATACACTTAGAGTATCAACTATTAACCCCTTAGAATCTACTAACACATATTATTTTGAAATTGACACCAATATTTACTTTAATTCTCCGTTTTTAAAAACCCAATCTATTATTTCTTCTGGTGGAGTTGTTGAAGCAAGCCCATATAATTGGTTAAATAATAGTTCAGGAATTATTGATTCTTTAGAATTTTTAGATAGTCTAGTATATTACTGGCGTACCCGACCAGATAGTACAATTATAGATTGGAAAACAAGATCATTCCAATATATTAAAAATAAATGGGGATGGGGACAAGCACATTTCGATCAGTTTAAAGAAAATGAATTTTTAAATATTGAGTATGATACTATAAATCGTCAATTTAACTTCTTACCTACTTTCAAAAGCATTACTTGTAAAAATTATATACAGCACATTGCTCTTGGATCAGAATGGTCAGGGACATATTGGGAAGTTAGTGGAGATATTGCGGATTATGGTGGATGGATAAAACCAGCGGTAATGATAGGTGTAGTAGACCCAAACTCTCTAAATTATTGGAAAACTCCATTTGTAGATAATTCAACATCACCACCAAGTATTTTAAACCCCAACCATTGTTTTGGGCAATTTAATGGTGATCCCTCTGTCTGTGGCAACACCTCTTTAATTGGAAGACCAAGAGAACAGGGCTATTTTATGTTTCGTTATGATACTCCAGAACAATTAGACTCATTAGCGAGTTTTTTATCCAATAAAATTCCTGATGGTCATTACATCATTGCTTACAGTTATATTCCCAATAATTATGGAGGAACTTTACTATACAATAGTCCTTTGTATGCTAACTGGCCGAATAGCTTATTTACTGCTTTTCAAAACCTTGGAGCATCTGGCTTTTCAAGTTCTACTCAACATGATGATGGATTTATTTTTTTTTGTGAGAAAGGAGATACAACAACTGCAATAGAAGTAAGATCAGATTCTATTGCACCTGGCTTTGTCCCGTCTCAACTTTTAGAACTTAGCACTAGTGTATCTAGTTCATTAGAAAATGGCAGAATGACATCTTCAGTAATTGGGCCTTCCAATAATTGGGAAAATATATATTGGGAACAAAATGCATTAGAATTACTTTCTGCTGATTCATCTAGATTACGAATTTATGGTCTACCTTCCATGTTGTCTAATCAAAAAGTATTATTAATCGATACTCTTTTCACAAATATTGATTCTTTAGTTGATTTACAAAATATAGATAGCATTTTTCAATTTCTTCAACTTGAGATGGAAACTTCAGATGATTCATTACTTACTCCAGCACAAATTTCAAGATGGCAAATCACCTATGATCCATTGCCAGAATTGGCTCTTAACCCTAAAAAAGGATGGTACTTAGATTCCAATATATTTCAACAAGGAGATTCTATTTACTTTTCAGTGGCTATTGAAAATATTTCTCCGTTTGATATGGACAGTTTATTAGTTAATTATAAATTGGAAAATCAAAATGGAGACTTTAATATTCCCTATCCAAGAGCAGATTCTCTAAAAGCAAGAGCCTTATTAATTGACACCATTTCAATATCAAGTAAATATTTAACAGATAACTATTTCATTTGGATTACTGCTAACCCAATAATTGGTTCAGAAAAAGATCAGCCAGAACAGTTTTATTTTAACAATTTAGCTCAAACAAGTTTTTCAGTAATTAAAGATAATACCAACCCTATTCTTGATGTTACATTTGATGGGATTCATATTCTCAATAATGATATTGTAAGTCCCAACCCTTTTATTGTTATTGAACTAGACGATGAAAACCCATTCTTAATTTTAAGTGAAAATATAGATACAGCAAATTTTCAAATTGAAATTATGTCTCCAAATTCTAATGTATGGAAAAGAATTAATTTTTATAATGATCTAATTCCTAATCTAGAATGGTTTATTAATGAAGATGAAAATAAGTTTACAATTGAATACCATCCAACATTTACAGAAGATGGAACTTATACCTTAAGAGTTCAAGGTCAGGATAAATCTGGAAATTCAAGTGGAGATGAGCCATACGAAATACAATTTGAGGTAATTCAGAAATCATCTATTTCAAATATTTATAATTATCCTAATCCATTTTCAACAAAAACTCATTTTGCTTTCACTTTAACTGGTAGTAAAATTCCAGAAAAATTAGAAATTCAAATACTCAATGTTAGAGGAAGACTTGTTAAGCAAATATCTCTAACTGACAATGAGATTATTAGAATAGGTAATAATATTACAGAATATTTCTGGGATGGTAATGATGATTTTGGGGATCCATTGGCAAATGGCGTTTATTTATACAGAGTTATTTCAGAAATAGAAAATGAAGCTATTGACCATTTCTTAACCCAAGGCGATAAAGCATTTACAAATGGTTGGGGTAAAATGTACTTAATTCGATAATGTAAATTTTGACTTTAGTTTTAAAAATTTTAACTCATAATATTGAAAACTTAAATAAGAGACAGAGAGAGTCAAAACAAAGATTAAAATTGGAAACAACAAAAGACTATTAAATAATGAATCGTTAAAACTGCTTCTTAAGTTTAAGATTATGGTAATCACTATACCATGGTAGCAATACAACCCGAATGATATTTTTCCAAAAAAGTTAAAGAATTTAATTCTAGATAATTTAAATAAAGAATGATCGCAATAAGATTGTTCTAATATTATAAAGGAAAAGAAAACAGAAAATAGTAAACGTTGAATAATTATAAAAAAATCGTATTCTATTAGATGGGGCATTATTAAATAGACCAGGATCATAAAGAAATAAATACCTATGATTTTTGTTTTAGATAAATTTTTAACCGATTTAAATAACTTGTTTTTTTTAAAAGCTGCGATTGCAATAATTGCTCCAATTCCAAAGTTACCTAAGGTGCTAATTGTATTAAAATTTAAATTTAAACTGTCATTTAGAAAATAGTATCTAAAGACTAAAGACACTATTACAAGAAGTATTGAAATCATTAATAAATAATTTTGGAACCATTTGAGAACAATAGACCAAAAAATATAAAACTGTTCTTCAACGGAAATAGACCATAAAAAAACCATGAAAAAAAGAAATTCATAGCCATTGATAATCATGTCATAGTTTAAAATAAATAAGAAAAAACTCCAAAAAGATGGAAGGGTGGTAATATCTTGATTATAATATGAGCCCATATATTCAATAAAAAAACCTAGAAAGACAATTAAAAAATAAAGCGGCCATATTCTTAATGTGCGTCTAATCAAAAAATGCTTTAACTTAAATTTTCCTGAAATATGAAACTCTTCTAAGGCCTTCCAGGTTATTAAAAAACTTGATAGAACAAAGAAAGAATCTAATGAAATGAAACCTAGAATCTTACCATAAATCAAGGCCAAAGAATAAAAATTGTTATTTATGATTTCAGGGTTTTCACTAAAAAAAACATGTCCAAAAAAAATTCCTAAAAACCCTAAGAATCTTAAAGAGTTTAATTCCTTGAAATATTTTATCTTATAACTATCTTTGATCAATTTAATACTTCTTAAATAGACGATAAGCTAACTTATAACTTAATTTTAAAATATCCGAAACTAAATGTTTATAGATACTCACACTCATATTTATCTAAAAGATTTTATGGAGGATAGAAATGAAATAATTCAAGAATGTGCCAAAGCGAAAGTTAATAAACTCTTATTACCTAATATTGATTCTAGTACTATTGAGGAAGTAGTTAAATTATCAAAAGATTATAAAAACATTTGTTTTCCAATGGTTGGATTACACCCTTGCTATGTTAGTCAAGATTTCAATAAAGAATTAGGTATTTTAAAACCTTATATAAAGAAATGTAATCCTATTGCTATTGGTGAAATTGGAATAGACTTATACTGGGATAAATCAACTTTTGAATTTCAAAAAAAAGCATTTATTGAACAAATTAATTGGGCTGAAGAGTTCAATCTCCCTATAGTTATTCATGCAAGAGATTCTTATAAGGAAATATTTCAGATTTTAGACTACTTAAAAAAGAGTAATCTTAAGGGGGTTTTTCATTGTTTTTCCAGTAATTTGGATGATGCCAAAAAAATATTAGATTATGGCGGTTTTAAACTAGGAATTGGAGGAGTTGTCACCTTTAAAAATAGTGGGTTAGATAAAGTTTTAAAGGAAATTAAAATTGAAAATTTAATCCTAGAAACTGACTCTCCTTATCTTACCCCAGCCCCTTTTAGAGGAAAAAGAAATAAAAGCAGTTACATTCCCTTAATTGCCAATAAACTTTCAGATATTTACGAAATTAGTATTGAAGAAATTGGCAAAATCACCTCAATAAATGCAGCAAAAATATTTAATATTTAGGGTAGTTTTACTTAAAGCGTTTCTTCCTTTATTAATCTTTGGAAACAATATAGATTTATCAAAAAATGTAAGACATTCCAGAATAAGTATTCTTACATGCGATCCAGGAAATGAAATTTATTCTCTTTTTGGTCATAGTGCGCTAAGAATAGAAAATTCTAAAAACAACCTTGACCTTGTTGTTAACTGGGGATTATTTGAATTCTCAGAAAATCAATTTCAGTTTGGTTATGATTTTGCAAAGGGTAGACTCAAATATTTTATGGGATTGCAATCTATGTCCAATTTTATCATGGAATATGCAAGATCAAAAAGAGGAGTTAGAGAACAGGTTTTAAATTTAAATAATGAAGAAAAACTAAAGCTTATATCTTTTATCGAAGAAAATTATAGACCTGAAAATAGAAGTTATCAATATGAGTTTTTTTATGATAATTGTTCATCAAGAATAAGAGACCTATTAATTAAAGTTTATGGTGATAAGTTAGAGTTTTATAACTCTAAAAAAGCAAATAAATTTACTTTTCGTGAAATAATTCATGAATATTTAAAATACAATCCATGGTTAGAACTAGGTATTGACTTGGTTCTTGGAAAAAAAATTGATGTTTTAGTAAATAATCATCAATTAATGTTTCTTCCAGACAATATCGAATCTTGTTTAGACCATAGCTTTATTCATGAAATAAATGGTAAGATCAATGTAGTTCTTTCAAAGAAAACAATTATCAACTCTACTAAAAATAAAAGATCTTACAATAGTATTGTATTTATTAGCTGGATTTTATTTATAACTACCCTCATATTAATCTATTTTAAACAAAGTAAAATATTTGATATTTGGAGTGCTACAAATCTATCCATTTTAGGAATCTTGGGTTTTGTTTTAGTTTTCATGTGGTTAGGAACCGACCATCAAGCAACAAAAATGAATTTTAATTTACTCTGGGCGTCTCCTCTTCACTTCATTTTAATTTTTTGTCTAATTAAAAAAAATTGGGGAAAATTTTCTTTTTGGTTTTTATCTTCTTCATTAATAATGATTTTCATAACTATTTTATTTTGGTTTACTTTAACTCAAGAGTTTAACCCTTTTGTAAAACCTATAATTCTTCAATTAGCACTTATTTATTATTATTACTTCAAAAAGTGTAAAATTCAAGTTAATCTTAATAAAACAAGTGGTTGATTTTAACCATTATGATTAATTTAGTATTTCAAAATTATAACAATGGAAAAATTCGATGTTGTCGTCATTGGTTCTGGACCTGGTGGATATGTTGCTGCTATTAGATCTGCCCAGTTAGGTTTAACTACAGCAATTGTAGAAAAATATAATACTCTTGGAGGAACTTGTTTAAATGTAGGTTGTATTCCTTCAAAGGCGTTACTAGATTCTAGCGAACATTTTAAAACTGCTTTACATGATTTTGATAAACATGGAATAGACATTAATACACCTAAAGTTAATCTTCCAAAAATGATGCAGAGAAAAGAGGAAGTGATCAATCAAACTTGTGATGGCGTTCAGTACTTAATGGATAAAAATAAGATTAAAGTATTTCATGGCTTAGGTTCTTTTGTAGATAAAAATACCATTGCTATAAATGGAAAAAAGAAAGAAAAGATTTTTGGTGAAAAAATAATAATTGCTACTGGATCTAAGCCCAATTATTTTCCTGGAATGGAACCAGATAAAAATAAAATTATTACCTCAACTGAAGCTCTTTCTTTAAGTGAAGTTCCCAAACATTTAATCGTAATTGGTGGTGGTGTTATAGGATTAGAACTAGGGTCTGTGTATGGCCGTCTAGGTTCACAGGTAACTGTAATTGAGTTTCAAGATGGCCTTTTACCAACTATGGATAAAACATTGGGAAAAGAGTTAATGAAAATCCTTAAAAAAGAAGGTTTCAAATTTTTATTCAATCACGCAGTTCAAAAAGTAAATGCTGTAAAGGATGGGGTTCAGCTTGATGTTAAAAATAAAAAAGGTGAAATAATTTCTGTTGAAGGTGATTACTGTTTAGTAGCTGTTGGAAGAAAAGCTTACACTGAAAAATTAGGTTTGGAAAATATTGGTTTGGAAACTGATAAAGCCGGTAGAGTTTTAACTAATAATAATTTACAGACTTCTGTAGATAATATTTATGCTATTGGAGATGTAGTAAAAGGAGCAATGTTAGCACATAAAGCCGAAGAAGAGGGAGTATTTGTAGCTGAACTCATCGCTAATCAAAAACCACATATTAATTATAACTTAGTCCCAGGTGTAGTTTACACTTGGCCTGAAGTAGCTTCTGTTGGGAAAACTGAACAAGAATTAAAAGATCTAAATGCAGATTTTAAAGTAGGTCAATTCCCTATTAGAGCATTAGGAAGAGCTAGAGCATCTATGGACGTTCAGGGGGTCATAAAAATTATTTCTGACTCTAAAAATGATGAGGTTTTAGGAGTTCATATGATAGCACCAAGAGCAGCAGATTTAATCATGGAAGCTGTTGTAGCAATGGAGTATAGAGCTAGTGCAGAAGATATTGCTAGAATTTGTCATCCACATCCTACTTATAGTGAAGCCGTAAAAGAAGCTGCCTTAGCTGCTACTGAAGACAGGCCTCTTCATATTTGATAGAGTATGAGTAAAAAAGGTGTTTTAATACTTAACTTAGGGACTCCAAATAGCCCATCAGTAAAAGATGTAAGAGTATATTTAAGAGAATTTCTTAATGATCCAAGAGTAATTGATATTGGTAGAATTGCACAATTATTGTTAGTTAATTTAATAATTGTTCCTTTCAGAGCTCCTAAATCTGCTAAAGAATATAAAAAACTCTTTAAAATTGGAGGTGGTAAATCTCCACTTTTAACTTATGGAAACAGTTTAACCAAAAAATTAAAAGCTTTAGCTACAAATGATTTTGATGTAGAACTTGCCATGAGATACGGATCTCCTAGTATGGAAACTGTACTAAGTAAAATGAGAATGGAAAATTATGATGAAATTTACATTTTTCCGCTTTATCCTCAATATGCATCTGCTTCAAGCGGATCTACAATTGAAAAGGCATTTAAAATTATTAATAAATGGTGGGTTATTCCAGAAGTTTCAGTTATTGGGCAATTTTATAAGAATACATCCTATATAAATTGTATGGTAAACCGTGCAAAGGAATTTAACCTTTCTGATTATGATCACATTATGTTTTCTTACCATGGAATACCAGAAAGACATGTTGACAAAGTATATTTAGATGGTAAACCTTGTGCTGACCATCACTGTGATGAAGAAATTAATCATGAAAATAAACATTGTTATAAAGCTGCCTGTTATGCTACATCAAGATTATTGGTTAAAGCACTTAATTTAGAAGATGGCACTTTCTCTACTTGTTTTCAATCAAGACTAGGAAGAGATCCATGGTTAAAACCTTACACAGATCAGGTTATTGAAAAACTAGGAAAAGATGGTAAAAAAAGAGTGTTGGTTTTTTCTCCTGCGTTTGTAGCAGATTGTTTAGAAACTACTATAGAAATTGGGGAAGAATATTTAGAACTATTTCAAGAACATGGAGGAGAAGAAATACAACTTGTTCCATCTCTCAATGACAATGATGATTGGGCAGAAGGCCTATATGAAATAATCAAAGAAAAAGTTAGAAATACTTAAATATTTTATTTAATGAATACCATCATTGGAGAGAACTATTATACTGGTATTTTAGATGACTTTATAATAAAAAAAGACGATTTAGATGTTTTTAATAAATTGGAGTCATTTATAGAAAAGTATAAAAACCATACCAAATTATTTTTCATTTCTTATGATCTTAAAAATAATATTGAAAATCTGAAATCTGAAAAAAAAGATACTATTAATTTTCCTATTCTTTATTGTGTAGTTCCAGAGAAAAAACTATTAAAAAAAGATTTTATTGATTTTAAAAAATCTAAAAATGTATCTATAAAATTTAAACCTGAGTTAACCAAAAAAGATTATCTCTCCAAAATCAAAAAAGTAAAGAATCATATTCAAAAAGGAGATATTTATGAAACTAATTTTTGTTATAATTGGGAAGCATACAAGAAAATAAATAACCCATATAATATTTTTAGGAAATTAGAGTCTTTAACTAAAGCCCCTTTTTCAGTATATTCTGAAATTGGAGAGCACGTAGTTATTTCAGCAAGTCCAGAAAGATTCATAAAAAAAAGAGGAAATAAGCTAATATCTGAACCTATAAAAGGAACATCCAAAAGAAGTAAAGATTTAGATATTGATCAACAGCTCATTAATTCACTTAAAAATGATCCTAAAGAAAGAGCTGAAAATATAATGATAGTAGACTTAGTAAGAAATGACTTGAGCAAGGTAGCTAATAAAAATTCAGTAACTGTGGAAGAGTTGTGTAAAGTTTATACATTTGAAAACATTCATCAAATGATATCTAAAGTTTCTTGTGAGATAAATAAAGAAATATCATTTTCTCAAATTTTAAAAGCATTATTTCCTATGGGATCAATGACCGGAGTTCCTAAAATAAAAGCCATGGAACTTATGGAGAAATATGAAGATTCTAAAAGAGGTCTATATTCAGGTGCTATAGGAGTAATGAAGCCCAACGGAGACTTTGATTTAAATGTAGTTATAAGAACAATAATTTATAATAAAGCCAATGATTGCTTATCTTTTAAAGTTGGAGGAGCAATCACTATAAATAGTCATCCAGAAAAGGAATATGAAGAAACTCTAATTAAAGCAGAAGCGTTATTAAAAGCATGTCAAACGTAGATAATATTATTAAAAAGTTTCTTGAATTTTTTCATCATAATCAAATTGATTTAAAAAGTAAATTCTTAGTAGCAGTCTCTGGTGGACTAGACTCCATGTCTGTTCTAGATCTTAGTAATAGATGTGGACTGGAAATTTCAGTAGCTCATATAAATTATGGTCTAAGGGGTGAAGAAAACATAATCGAAAAAAAATTAGTTGAAATATATTGTAAGAATAAAAACATAAAATATTACAATAAAGATGCCCAGATAAATTCATCTGAAAACTTACAAAATGAGGCAAGAAAAATTAGATATAGCTTTTTTAATGAAGTAATACACCACCAAAACTTAGATTATATTATAACTGCACACCACCAAAATGATAATCATGAAAGTTTTTTATATCATGCTATTAGAGGAAACGGTATCAACCGTTTAAAAGGCATAGCTGAAAAAAATGGTAATATTATAAGACCAGCATTAAGATTTACAAAAACACAACTTAAAGAATATGCTCTAAAGTTTAAAGTTCCTTACAATATTGACAGCAGCAATAAGACCAATAAGTACGATAGAAATTTCATTAGAAATGAAATATTTGAAAAACTTGGAAAAAGATTTCCTCAATATGAAAAAGGTTTATCAAATTCCATTAAATTTTTGAAAGAGGATTATTTTTTACTGAATCAGTTAATGAAAGATCTTTTAAAAGATCAAATTGAAATTAATGATCATTCAATTAAAATAAATCCCAATCTATCCATTTCTAATTTAGTTTGGTCACATTATTTCAGGAATTTTGGATTTAATCATTCACAAATTGAAAATTGGTTAGGAAACAAACACCAAAGTGGGAAATATATTGAAAGTGAATATTATCAACTCTTATATGATAGGGGTAAATGGATTCTTCATCAAAAGGTTTCCAATAAAAAGAATTCAAAAATATTTTATTTAGAAAAGAATGGTTCAATAATTAATCCAATCCATTTAAAGGGTCAAATTGATAATGACCCTATAATAGATAAATCAAACCCTTGTGTAGAAGTATTTGATGCAACTAAACTTCATTTTCCTTTAAAATTAAGGAAATGGTCGAATGGAGATTGTATACAGCCACTTGGGATGAGTGGTCAAAAAAAAGTAAGTGATATCCTGATTGATAAAAAAGTCACTCTAAATAATAAAAATAATGTATTCGTTCTTTTATCTAAAAATGATATCATATGGGTGATCGGTTACGTCATGAGCGAAAAATTTAAAATAACTAAAACTTCAAAGAAATTTTATAGATTAGAAAATTCAAAATAATATGATAAAACAAGTTTTAGATAACCTTTTCAATTTTTAATCGTAATGAAAGAAATGATATAATTTATAAAATTGTTGATTAGAAACAATAACATTGTAAATTTGACCAAATTTTTTGAATGCAAGTTAAAAATTCATTAATCTATATTTTCACTTTTTTTATTTCATTACTTGGTGATTATTCCATAGCTCAAGACATGGAGTTCCCTGAGGACAAAGTCCACTACACCATTAAGACTGAACAAAATGGTTGTGAAGTTACAATATTTGCAGATATAGAAATAGAAGATCAGTGGCATATTAATGCGGCTAATTTACCTCCTGAAAGTTTTTCTATACCAACAGAAATATATATTGATACATCTTCTAGATATAAAATTGAAGATACCATATATGAACCTGAGTTTCATCATGTTTATGATGAAATAGCTAAAGAAGATTTATACCTACACAATGGTAAAATTACCATATCAAAAAAAATATTTATTCAAACACAAGATGACTTTAATCTAAAAGGTTTTTTCACTTTCCAAACTTGCGATGACAATCATTGTCTCCCTCCATACGATGGAGAGTTTGAGGTTAAAATAAATGGATGTGACTATCAAAACCATACCCCCCCTTCATCCTCTAAAGAAAAAGAAGGCCAATCAGAAGCATTTGTTGATTCTAAAGAAAAAATTGGTTCTAAAAATGAAAAGGTCCAAGAAAACAATCAATTAGAGGTTTTAGAAAACAATGAAACGAAAACAGGAAAAAAATCATTACTGGTTATTTTCTTTCTATCGTTTTTAAGTGGTTTTGCAGCACTTTTAACCCCATGTGTATTCCCCATGGTTCCAATGACAGTTAGTTTTTTCACAAAACAATCTCAAAATAAGACAGCTGGCATTAGAAATGCTATTCTATATGGGATAAGTATAATAATTATTTATGTTCTTCTAGGCACCATTATCACTGCAATTTTTGGTGCAAGTTTTTTGAATTCACTTTCCACTAATGTTTATTTTAATATATTTTTCTTTGTTCTTCTAGTTGTATTTGCCATTTCATTTTTAGGAGCGTTTGATATTAATTTACCAAATACCTGGGTTACAAAAGCCGATTCCGCTTCAAGCAAGGGGGGATTTTTGGGAATATTTTTTATGGCTTTCACTTTAGCTTTAGTTTCCTTTTCTTGTACTGGACCAATTGTTGGTACATTATTAGTGGAATCTGCAACTATTGGAGGGATTGGTCCATTTATTGGAATGTTTGGTTTTTCTTTAGCTTTGGCTCTTCCATTTGCTTTGTTTGCTGCTTTTCCTGGATGGTTAAATTCTTTACCAAAGTCTGGAGGGTGGTTAAATACAGTTAAAGTATTTTTAGGCTTTTTAGAGCTTGCTCTAGCTTTTAAATTTCTTTCTAACGCAGATTTAGTTCTTCAAGGGCATTTTCTTGAAAGAGAATTATTTATAGCTATTTGGGTTGGAATATTCTTTGTATTAACACTTTACTTATTTGGGTTTATTAAATTACCTAATGATAGTACAGTTGATTCGCTTTCAGTTGGTAGAACTATTTTAGCAACATCTGTATTAATATTTGTATTTTATTTAATTCCTGGATTATGGGGAGCTCCTCTTAAGTTAATTAGTGGATTTCCGCCCCCTATGAGTTACAGTGAATCTCCATCAGGATTAAATACTTCTACTATTACTATTGAAGAAGCGGAAAACACCCATATAGGACCACAAGGTATTGCAGTATTTCATGATCTTGATGATGGTTTAGCTTATGCCAAAAAAAATAATAAGCCAACATTTTTAGACTTTACAGGACATGCATGCGTAAATTGTAGAAAAATGGAAGAGAAAGTATGGGGTGAAGAAGGTGTTTTAAATATATTAAAAGATAGTGTGGTAATTGTTTCATTATATGTTGATGATAAAAGGTTACTACCTGAAGAAGAACATACTGAAGTTGAAATAGCTCCAGGAAAAATTATTAAAGTATCCACAATTGGAGATAAGTGGAGTGCCTACCAAGCCAAAACATATAAAGCACTATCTCAGCCGTATTACAGAATGTTGGATAAAAATGGAAATGATTTATCTAATGGCTCTGCAGACTATTTAAATCATGGTAATAAAAAAGATTTTTTGAATTGGTTAAGAGATGGTATTAAGGATTACAAATCCTCTTAAGTGAAAAATTCCATTTCTCTTATTTTAATTTTAAATTTTTATTTCCCCTATTTTTCTCAAAGCCCTGTAACTTGGGAAACCCAATATAATATAAAGGAAAATAAAATTATTTTCGATGCAATTATTGATAAAGGATGGCATTTATATGCAGTTAATGTTCCTGTCCCAAATGAAGGACCCCTTCCTACAATATTTGAATTTCATACAAATAGCAGCTATTCAATAATAGGAGAACTTAAACAAGAAAAACCAAAAATAAAATTTGATAAAGGGTTTGGAGTCAAAATTGCTTATTATGAAAATAAAACAAGATTTACTCAAAAAATTATTACCAAATTAGATAGTTCAGAAGTTTCTGGAGAAATAAAATTTATGACTTGTAATGAAGAAAAATGTTTGCCTTTTAATTATAAATTTCTTGTAAAAATTAATCATCAAGATTAGGAGAAAGCCATTTCTTCATTACTGTAACATTAAGATTTTTTCTTTTACTAATATCTTCTACTTGATCTAACTTAATCTTTCCTAATCCAAAATACTTAGCCTCAGGATGACTAAAATACCAACCTGAAACAGATGATGCAGGATACATAGCTAAAGATTCTGTTAACTTTACTCCTACATTTTTTGTTGCATCTAAAAGATTAAAAATTGTTTTTTTTTCTGTATGATCTGGGCAAGCGGGATATCCAGGAGCAGGTCTTATACCCTTATACTTTTCTTTTATTAATTCGTCATTAGAGAGTTTTTCACTATTAGAATATCCCCAATAGTTCTTTCTAATTTTTTCATGTAAAAATTCTGCTGCTGCCTCAGCCATTCGATCTGCCAGAGCTTTAATCATTATAGAGTTATAATCGTCTAAATCTTTTTCAAAATTTTTGGCAATTGTATCAATATTAGTACCAGAACTAACTACAAATGCCCCAATAAAATCTTTTTTTCCTGAGTTTTTAGGTGCAATAAAATCGGCTAAAGACATATTGAAAGCTTTTGAAGATTTTTTAGTTTGCTGTCTCAAACAATGAGATACTGCTAATAGTTGCCCTTTACTATCTAAAATAAATATATCGTCATCTATTGTGTATGCCTCCCAAATTCCAAAGACAGCTTTTATATCTAACCAATTATTATCTAATGCTTTTTTAAGCATCTTCTGAGCATCTACAAATAATTTTTTTGCTTCCTCCCCCACAATTTCATCTTCAAGTATTTTGGGATATCTGCCATGTAATTCCCATGTCTGAAAAAAAGGAGTCCAATCTATGTAAGAAGATATATCCTTAGCTGAAAAATCATTTATTGTTTGAACCCCCATTTGATTAGGAGAAAATGTACTGAAACTAGACCAATCAATAGGAAATTTATTTTTTCTAGCATCAGCAATACTTACATAAGATTTTTGATTTTTTTTCTTAAAATGATAGTCTCTAAGTTTTAGATATTCTTGTTGAATTTTATCTAAGAATTCATCTTTGTTATTTCCTAGCAAACTTCCTGCAACAGGAACAGATCTTGAAGCGTCTAAGACATGAATTGTAGAGCTAGAGGGCAACTCTTTTTCAATTTTAACTGCTGTATGAACTCTAGATGTAGTTGCTCCACCAATTAAAAGGGGGATATGAATATTATTTTTTTCCATTTCCTTTGCAACATCGATCATTTCATCTAAGGATGGTGTTATTAATCCACTCAATCCAATAATATCTACCTTGTGATTTTTGGCTTCCTGAATGATTTTGTCAGCACTCACCATAACTCCTAAATCAATAATGTCATAATGATTACATCCTAAAACCACTCCAACAATATTTTTACCTATATCATGGACATCTCCTTTAACTGTAGCTAGGAGAATTTTTCCTTTGCTAAGACTTTTATTTCCTTTTTCTTTTTCTATGAAAGGAGTTAAATGAGCTACGGCTTTTTTCATAACTCTTGCCGATTTTACTACTTGTGGAAGAAACATTTTTCCTTCACCAAATAAATCGCCAACAGTATTCATTCCATTCATTAAAGGACCTTCAATTACTTCAATAGGTTTTTCAACGCTTAGTCTAACTTCTTCTACATCGTCAACAATAAACTCAGTAATCCCTTTGATCAGGGCATATTCTAGTCTTTTTTCAACAGGTTTTGATCTCCACTCTGCAATTTTCTCTTTACTTTTAACTTCTCCTTTGACGTTCTGTGCAAAAGAGAGTAATTCTTCTGTAGCATTTTCGTTTCTGTTTAAAAGAACATCTTCTACTTTTTGAAGTAAATCTTTAGGAATATCATCATATATTTCCAACATGGATGGATTAACTATTCCCATATCCATTCCTTCATTAATAGCATGATAAAGAAAAGCAGAATGCATGGCTTCTCTAACAATATTATTCCCCCTAAAGGAAAAAGAAACATTACTTATTCCTCCACTAACATGAGCAGCAGGCAAATTTTCTCTTATCCATCTTGTTGCTTTAAAAAAATCAATAGCATTATTTTTATGCTCTGACATTCCTGTAGCAACTGGAAAAACGTTCGGATCAAATATGATATCTTGTGGTGGGAAATTTAGTTCTTTAGTTAAAATACTATAGGATCTTTCACAGATTTCTATTCTTCTTTCGTAAGAGTCTGCCTGACCTTTTTCGTCAAACGCCATAACAATGACTGCTGCTCCGTATTGTTTAATTAAATTGGCTTGTTTTTTAAATTGCTCCTCCCCTTCTTTTAAGGAAATAGAATTAACAATTCCTTTTCCTTGAACACATTTTAATCCTGATTCAATAATATGCCATTTAGAGGAATCTATCATGACAGGAACTCTAGAAATATCTGGTTCTGCTGCTATTAGATTTAAAAACCTTTTCATTGAAGCTTCCCCATCCAACATCCCTTCATCCATATTAATATCAATAATCTGAGCTCCTCCTTCAACTTGTTCCCTTGCTACATCAATAGCTTCTTCGAACTTTTCTTCCTTAATTAATCTAAGAAATTTTTTTGATCCAGTTACATTGGTTCTTTCTCCAACATTAATAAAGTTCCTATTGGGAGTGAATATCAGAGGCTCTAAACCACTAAGTTCCATAAATGGGTATTCATTCCATTTAAACTTATATTTTCCTTCATAAGAACTTAATATACTTTTCATTTACTATATTAATTTTCTTGGTGAATAATTTCTAGCTAAATGAGAGATAGCTTTAATGTGACTTGGTGTTGTTCCACAACATCCACCAAGAATATTGATTAAGTTATCGTCTAAAAAATGGGCTATTTGGTCAACCATTTTTTCAGGTGTTTCATCATATTCCCCAAACTCATTCGGAAGCCCAGCGTTTGGATG
>CETY01161586.1_pt1 | contig 16374 bp, 11 predicted proteins | sample 361551 | NCBI WGS metagenome assembly CETY01 (sample SAMEA2623135, study PRJEB7988) | marine metagenome | biome: marine biome (ENVO:00000447); feature: deep chlorophyll maximum layer (ENVO:xxxxxxxx); material: "saline water (ENVO:00002010), including plankton (ENVO:xxxxxxxx)" | depth 45 m | reverse complement strand
GGTTTTTTATTAATAAAAAAAGCCTGGTTAATGGTTCCTTCTGTTTTACTGTTAATTATTTTTTCATTTTCTTTGTTTTTAGAAAAAAGCTTGCTTTGGGTTGGGCTTCCCCCGTTAAAAACTATTAATTCATCTTTTTCTTCATTGTTTAAAAAAAAGATAGAGCCTGCCTGATTTTGTAAAAAGCTTTTTGCAATGTTTTGCTCTTTTGTAATTTTGTCTTTAGAAAAAGTTAGTTTTGTTATGTTTCTGTTGGGGCTTCCAAAACTTATAATTATTTCTTCTTTACCATCTGTTTTGTTTGTTTGAGAAAAAACGGGTAAAGATTTTTTGTTTTCAGGGTTAACAACATATGGCACTTCATATTCTCTTTTAAATTCTCCATTTAGTATAGACCAAACATATGCTTTTGTTCCTGTTGACGGGTCTGCAACAAAAATAACCAGGCTTTTATTATCAGTGTTTATAAAATTACCATAGTGCGCTGAAAAAAAAGAACCCCCTGTTTTTTCTGCTATGTCAAAAACAAATTTTTTATTTAATGTGAGGTCGCCTTCTTCTGTTATAGAATATAGCTGTGCTTTTTTTTGCTGCCCTCTTTTTCCTTCAAAACCAATAAAGCTTGTTTGGTTATCTGTAATAGTTTCTTGTAAATTTACTACTGGAGTAATAAACTCATTTGTTTCAATTAATTTATTACCTAACAAAAAGGCGTTTATTATTAAAAAATATATTAAGGTTTTCATTTTTAAAGGAAATTTATTAATACAATTTAGTTGTAAAAATTGCTTTTTCAAAACCAAAGTCTTAAGGATTACATGAAAAATAAAATTCAGTCTATAGATGTTTATAGTAACCTGCTTAGCATAGTTTGGGATTCAGGGGAGTCTTCTTTTATAAATCTTCAATTAATGCGCGAGGCCTGCCCCTGTGCTTTTTGCTCTGGAGAAAAAGATGTTTTTGGAAACATATATAAAGGAGAAAAGCCTCAGCTAAAAGATAAAGCCTTTACTATTTCTAATTATTCTTTTATTGGTCTTTATGGTTTAAAAATAACTTGGGGCGATTTACATTCAGATGGAATCTATACTATAGGCTTGATTAAAAAACTTTGTTCTCTAAATGAACAAAAATGATTTAATTGTTTTTTGGGATTGGAACGGAACAATTGTTGATGATTGTTTTGTTTTTGTTGATATTTTAAATTCTTTATTAAAAGAAAACAACCTTCCTGTTATTTCTCAAAAAACATATAAAAAAGAGTTTTGTTTTCCAATAAACTCTTTTTATAAAAAAATTAATCTTTATAAAAATGAACAATTTTTTAATAAAATAAACTTAAGATTTAAAGCTCTTTATAAAGAAAAAATGTTTTTGCCTTTAATTAAAAAAGACATTGTTTCTGTTTTATCCTTCTTGCAAAGCGTTGGAGCTAAACAATATATTGTTTCTGCACAAAACCATAAAATTCTTACAAATCTGCTTGATTACTATGGCCTGTTTCACTATTTTGATGGGGCCTTTGGTGTGGACAACCACGTTGCCGAAGGAAAGGATCTTATTGCTTTAGAATTAAAAAAAAAATTATATAATAAAAATAAAAATCTTTATTTTGTTGGAGATACGGGTCTTGATTTTAAGGTTGCAAAAAAAATAAACGCCTCACCTCTTCTTGTCAGCTGGGGACACTACAATAAAGAGCGCTTGTTGCTTAGATTAAATAAAAATTTTGTTTTTGATAAAACCGCTGATTTGAAAAATTTTTTTTTATGTCTTTAAATTAATCAGTTTTCCTGTTATTTTTCTAAATCCTTTTACATGTAAATAAATTGCAAAATATGCTAAAAAAGCAGACGGGTTTGTTTCTTCTTTTTTGTTTTTTTCATATCTTTTTCCAAGGCAGGTTGTTATAATTCCTTCTTTTTTTTGTTGATATATTTGTGTTATATCATAAAATTCTATATTTTTTTGTTTATTAATTAACAGGGGGTTTGTTCCGCTTTTGTTTATGTGGTTGTTTATGTGTAAAATTTCTTTTTCTTTTTTTTCTTTTATGTAGGTTTTATCATAAAGATACACCCTTTGTTTTTTGTTGGTTTTTTCTATATCAAGTTCTTCTAAGTTGGATATATAAAAACTATTTTTTTCTTGGTTAAAATGTTTTTGATAGTCTTTAAATAGATATATTTTCATTTTTTCTTCTTCCAAAAAGGGCCGTTCCTAACCTTACTTGTGTTGCTCCTGCCTGAATTGCCAACTTATAATCTCCGCTCATACCCATAGATATTTCTTTGCAGTTTTTATTTTTCAAAAAAAGGTCTTGCTGTATTTTTTTCATTTCTTTATAATAATTATATATTTTTTCTTTTGCTAAACCTTCTTTTAAAATAGTCATTATCCCACAAAGCTCTATGTTTTTTTCTTGGTTTATGCTTGCACAAAGAATATTTATTTCTTCTTTTAATACTCCTCCTTTTCTTGGGTCTTTGCTTATATTAATCTGAATGTATATTTTTTGTTTTTTTTTAATTTCTTTGGCTTTTTTTCCTGTTTTTTGAATTTGTTTTACGTTTTCTATTGTTTGTATAACATCAAAAATCTCAACAGCTTTGTTAATTTTATTACTTTGTAACTTTCCTATAAAATGCAACTCTATTTTTTTTCTATCTTTAAAGTTTTTAAATTTTTTATAAGCTTCTTGAATTTGGTTTTCGCCTATTTTAGTTATGTTGTTTTTTAAAGCTTGATTAACTGTGGTGATTGGGTGTTTTTTTGTTACTGCTAGTATTTGTGTAGGCGAAACTTCTCTAATAATTTTTAAAATATGTTTGTTACTCTTCGCTTGCCGCTTGATCATCTTCTTCTAAAGACTCTTCTTTAATTACTTTAGTAACAGATGCAATTTTTGCATCATCTTTTAGTTTAATAAGCCTTACGCCTTGAGTGTTTCTACCTATGATATTAATTGTAGAAATAGGTTGCCTTATCATTGTTCCTCTATCTGTTATAATCATCAAATCATCTTCATCAACTACCTCCATAATAGATACAAGCTTTCCTGTTTTCTCTGTAGATTTTAGAGTAAAAACTCCTTTTCCTCCACGTTTTTGGCATCTATATTCATCATTATTGCTTCTTTTTCCATATCCTTTTTCTGACACTACAAAAACCTGTCCTTCTCTTTTAATTATTAACATATCAACAACATAGTCATTTGTAAAAGACATTCTTATTCCTGTTACTCCTTTTGTTTTTCTTCCAGTTGATCTTATTTGATGCTCTTCAAATCTTATTGCTTTGCCGTTGTTTGTTGCTAACACAATATCTTGTTCTTGCGTTATTGTTTTTGCTTGAATGAGTTCATCTCCCTCGTTGATATCAATTGCATATATTCCCCCTTTTCGAGGCTTGCTATATAACATAAGGTTTGTTCTTTTTATTAATCCTTTTTTAGTACACATAACAATTGACTCTTCTTCATTGAACTCTTTTACAGAAACAAAAGCTTGTATCTTTTCATCCGGATTACATCCTATTAAATTAACAATTGCTCTGCCTTGAGAGGTTCTTGATGTTTGAGGAATTTGATGAACTTTTAGCCAATAACACTTTCCTTCGTTTGTAAAAAACAGCATTGTGTCGTGTGTTGAGGCTGTAAATAAATGCTCTACATAGTCGTCTTGCTTTGTGTTAGCCCCTTTCATGCCTGTTCCGCCTCTGTTTTGAGATCTCCATGTTGTTGTTGGTAATCTTTTTATATAGCCATTATGGCTTATTGTTACAACCATTTCTTCTTCTGCTATCATATCTTCTAAGGTTAAGCTTCCGCTGATTGGAATTATTTCTGTTTTTCTTTGATCTCCATATTTTTCTTCTACGTTGTTTAACTCTTCTTTTATTATTAAGTCTTGTCTACTTATGTTTTCTAAAATATCTTTCAAATCTTTTATTAGTTTTAAAAGCTCGTTGTGTTCTTCTATTAATTTGTCTGTTTCTAAAGACGTTAATTTTTGAAGTCTCATATCTAAGATTGCTTTTGTTTGTCTTTTTGTAAATTTAAACTTTTCAATTAGTTTTTCTTTTGCTTCGTCTGGGTTTTTAGACCCTTTTATTAAGTCTATAATTTCTTCAATGTTTTCTAAGGCCAGCTTTAGTCCTTCTAAAATATGAGCCCTTGCCTCTGCTTCTTCTAGTTCAAACTGAGACCTTTTGATAATAATTTCTCTTCTAAATAATAAAAATTCATTTAAAACTTCTTTTATTTTCATTACCTTGGGAACACCATTAACAATAGCTAACATAATAATTCCAAAGGTGTCTTGAAGTTGTGTTTGTTTATATAGGTTGTTTAAAACTATTTCAGCAATAGCATCTCTTTTACATTCAATAACAATTCTCATTCCATCTTTATCAGATTCGTCTCTTAAGTCAGATATTCCTTCTAACCTTTTATCTCTAACCAACTCTGCTATTTTTTCTATTAAATTAGCCTTGTTAACTTGATAAGGAATTTCTTTTACTATTATTGTTTGTTTTCCGTTTTTTTCATTTTCTATTATGTCTGCTTTTGCTCGCATCACGACTCTACCTCTACCTGTGCAATACGCTTCTTTAATACCATCTATTCCCATTATATAACCTCCTGTGGGAAAGTCTGGTCCTTTAATGTGGTTTTCAAAAAGTTCTTCATTAGTTGTTTCTTTATTTTCTAACAAAGCAATTAAGCCTGACACAAGCTCTCTTAAATTATGAGGGGGTATTTTTGTTGCCATTCCTACAGCAATTCCTTCAGAACCATTCATTAAAAGGTTTGGTATTTGGGCAGGCAAAACTGTTGGTTCTTCTAAAGAATCATCAAAATTAGGCTGAAAAGAAACTGTTTCTTTTTCTATATCCTTTAGCATCTCTGAAGCAATTTTTGACATTTTTGCCTCTGTATATCTCATCGCAGCTGCACCATCTCCATCAACTGAACCAAAATTACCTTGACCATCAATCAACATATACCTTAAAGACCAAGGTTGGGCCATTCTAACTAAAGAATCATAAATAGATTGATCTCCATGTGGATGATACTTACCTATAACCTCACCAACTATCCTTGCGCTTTTTTTATGTTTTCTGTTCCACTGCGCACCAATTCCTGATGCTCCATATAAAACCCTTCTATGAACAGGCTTTAAACCATCTCTAACATCTGGAAGGGCTCTGCTTATTATTACAGACATTGCATATGAAAGATATGATTCTTCCATTTCATCAACTAAGTCTCTTCCTAATATGTTTTGATTTTTAAAATTTTCTTCCATTTTTTATACGTCTATGTTTGTTGCATATTGTGCATTTTTTAAAATAAATTCTCTTCTTGGTTCAACATCATCTCCCATTAAATCTGAAAAAACCTTATTAGGGTCTTTAAGTTGTTCTAGGGTTACTTGGTAAAGGGTTCTATTTTCAGGGTTCATTGTTGTTTCCCATAACTGATCAGCATTCATTTCTCCTAAACCTTTATATCTTTGCATATCAAATTTTATGTTTTGCTGTTTATATTCATCAACAACTAGGTCTTTTTCTTTATCAGTATAAACCCATTTTTCTTTTTTGCCTTTAATTATTTTATATAAAGGGGGAAGTGCAATATAAACATATCCTCCTATTATTAATTCTGGCATCTTTCTATATAAAAAGGTCAACAAAAGAGTTCTAATATGAGAACCATCAATATCTGCGTCTGTCATTATTATAATTTTATGATATCTTAATTTGTTTACATCAAAATCTCCTGCTGATGTTTCTTCTGTTTCACCGTCTCCTCCAAAACCAGCACCAAACGCTGTAATTAAAGTTTGGATTTCATTGTTGTTTAAAAGTTTATCTATTCTTGCTTTTTCTGAGTTTATAACTTTTCCTCTTAAAGGTAAAATTGCTTGAAACCTTCTGTTTCTTCCTTGTTTTGCTGACCCTCCGGCTGAATCACCCTCTACAATATAAAGCTCACTTAAAGAAGGGTCTTTTTCTGAACAGTCTGCCAATTTTCCAGGTAGAGCAGATATATCTAAAACGCTTTTTCTTCTAACAAGTTCTCTTGCTCTTTTTGCAGCCTCCCTTGCTTTTGCTGCATTTTCTGCTTTTAAAATAATTGTTTTTGCTGTTTCTGGGTTTCTTTCTAAAAAATCTAACAAGCCTTCCATTATAATAGAATCACAAACTCCTTTTATTTCTCCGTTGCCTAACTTTGTTTTTGTTTGTCCTTCAAATTGAGGTTCTTGAACTTTTATAGATAAAACAGCAGTAATCCCTTCTCTTACGTCGTCCCCACTTAAAGAAATGTTTTCATTCTTTTTTGTTTTTATTATATTGTTTTTGTTGGCATATTGATTTAAACTTCTTGTTAAAGCTGTTTTAAATCCTGCTAAGTGCGTGCCACCTTCTATTGTATTAATATTGTTAACAAATGTTAAAATGTTTGAAGAGTAAGTTTCGTTGTAAGATAAAGCTAATTCTACAGGAACATTTTCTTTTTCTCCTTTTATATGAACAGGTTCTTTAAATAAAACTGTATTGCTTTGGTTTAAATGAGTTACAAACTCTGAAAGACCTCCTTCATAAAAATGTTCTTTTTCTGTGTCTGTGTTTTTATCATATAAAAATATTTTAATACCACTATTTAAATATGCCAACTCTCTCAACCTTTCATCAACAACCAAAGTTTCATATTTTTGATCTATAAAAATATCATAATCTGGAACAAAATTAATAATAGTTCCTCTTTTGTTGGTTGTTCCTTTTTCTTCTATTTTACTTTGAGCTATTCCATGTTTATAAGTTTGTTTATAAATCTTTCCGTCTCTGTGTATTTCTGCTTTACATTTTGCAGAAAGTGCATTTACTACTGATACACCAACTCCGTGTAACCCTCCCGAAACTTTATATGTATCTTTATCAAATTTTCCTCCTGCATGTAAAACGGTCATAACCAACTCTAACCCTGATTTTCCTTCTTTTTTATTTATATCAACAGGAATCCCTCTTCCGTTGTCTTCAACTGTTATACTTTTGTCTTTTTCTATAGTCACTTTTATTGTGTCACAGTGGCCGGCCATTGCTTCATCAATAGAATTATCTACAACCTCCCATATTAGATGATGTAGCCCTTTTTTTCCAACATCTCCAATATACATTGCAGGTCTTTTTCTTACAGCCTCAAGCCCTTTTAATACTGTTATTTTCTCTGAACTATAGTTATTGTCTGCCATTTAAATAATTTTTATTTCTTTTATTATTTTGTTCTGTTTATTAATTTTTTTTTTAAAGTTTCTTTCATTAAAGAAATTTCCATTTTCCATGTTGGGTTTTTTGCTTTAACTAACAAAACTCCCTCTTTAAAGTCTAATATAGTTGTGTTTTTTTGTATTTTTTTTTCTATTCTTTTTTCCCATATAAACTCAACCTGATCTCTTTTTTTATTTTTTTTTAGGTTTTTGTTTTTTAGAAAAACATCTAAAAGGTTGTTTATTTTTTCAAACATTTATTGGTTAATCCTAATGGGCATTAACAGTGATGTTGTTTTTTCTTTTTCTTTATTTTCTTTTGTTTGAAAAACGGCAGCAGTTAAGGCTGAGCTAAGATAAATGTTTGTTTTTTTACCACCTAAATACTGAATTACTTCCATTAAATATTTAGCATTATAGCTTGTTGTTATTTCATCTCCATTAAAAATACAATCTAAATGTTCTTTTGCAGACGTTGATGTTTCTATATCTTGAGCAGATAACATAACTCCTTTTGTGCTAAAGGAAAGTATTGTTTGTTTTGTTGTTTTGTTTGAAAAAATAGAAACTCTTTTTAAACAATCTACTATTTCTTGAGTATCAACTTCTGCAACTGTTTTATTATTATCTGGTATAACACTGTTAAAATCAGGAAAAGCTTCTTTAATGGTCCTGGTAATTAAGGTGAAGTTTTTCTGTTCTGTTTGTGCGTGGTTCTCTCCTATTTTAACAACAACTTCTTCTTTGTTTTCTGTAATAGTTTTTACTATGTTTAAAAATTTTATAGGCAAAACAATTGAAAGAGAGTCTGTAGTTTTTTCTTTTACTTCTTGTTCATGTTTTACGAGTTTATGTCCATCTGTTGCAACTGCAGTTATTTGGTTTTCTTTAAAATTGAAATAAACCCCACATAAAGCTGGTTTTAAATCATCTTTACTTGCAGCATACCCTGTTTTTTCTATTATGTTTATAAAATCTTCTCCTTTAATTCTAACTGTTTGCTTTACTTGAGGAGTTGGGGTTTCAGGAAAATCTTCTGATGTTTTTCCTGTAATTTTATAAACACCTTGACTGCTGTTTATTTCTACTAAAAAATCTTCGTTGCACGAAATTTTTATATTTTCATCTTTTAAAACAGAAACAATTTCTAAAAGCTTTCCAATAGGCAAGGCTATAGCCCCTTCTTTTTCTGTTTTAATTTTTTGATCAGAAATTATTGTTTGTTCTAAATCTGAAGTTTTAAGCGTTAGTGTTTCTTTTTTAACGACTAAAACAACACAACTTAATATTGGTAAAGTTGTTCTTAGAGGAACTACTTTATTATGTTCTATTAATGAATTGTAAAAATTTTTTTTATTTATGGAAAATTTCAAAAATATATGTCTTTTTTTTGTTTTTTAAGATATGGTATTTTATTCTGATTTTATTAATATAACAAGCAAATTATAATTATATATATAAGCTTTATTTTATTATTATTATATATAATGTTTATATGTTAAAAATTATAAAAAAAGAAGTCTTAATTAATATAAAAACAATTAAAAAAAAGAAAGCTCTTAAAGTTAAACTTTAATGTTGATATAATAAAAATATTGTGGATAAGTTAAAAATCACTAATTAAAATATACAAATTTTCTTTTTTTTCTTTTATCCACAATCCAAATTCATCAAATCTTTTTTTATTTAAAGCAAGTTGTTCTAATTCAAACCAACTATTTTCTAAGGTTTTAATTTCTTGATCTGTAAAAGAATATTTATATATTAAAAAGACAGAATCTTTGTTTTTAATTATTTCTGAAAAAGAATAAGTTTCCCCTTCTTTTACAAACTGTTCAACAAATAAAGGAAAATCTTCAAAAGATTTTTTTTCATAAAAACCAGAAAAACCAACTCTAGAAACAAAAGCTAAAGAATCAAAGACGCCAGGGTCGTTTAAAGTTTTCTTTTTTATTTTTTCTAAATATGTAAAGTTTTCAATTATATCTTTTTCAGTAACAGGCAAAGAGAGAAGAATGTGTTGAGTTTTAATTTTTTCACCTTTTTTATCTAAAAGTTTTATTATATGATAACCAAAAGGACTTTTAGTTAAGTTGCTTATTTCTCCAGCAGATAAAAGGTAAGCTTCTTTTTCATACTCAGGAACCAAATCCCCTCTGTTGGTGTTTAAAACACCTTTGTTATTTTTTACGGAAGGATCAATAGATCGCTTTAAAGCAACTTCAGTAAAATCTAATAAACCAACCCTCAAGCTGTCTATTAAATTTGAAGTTTTTTCTAAAAAAAGTTTTTTATTTTTTTCAGAAGGCACTATTTTTTTTTCCAGTATACTAAAAGATCCAAAAGAAGGAGCCTGAGGAAGAGAGTCTTTATATTCTGAGTAAAAAGCAAAAACATCATGTTTTGTTATTTTAACATTAGCAAAATTTTTCATTCTATATTTTTCAACAAGCAGTTCTTCTTCAATTGTTTCCCAATTTTTTTCTTTCATTTCGTTTACAGTCATACCAACTTTTTTTTCAAAAGAATCTATAGAGCCAAACCTTTGTATATAATAATTAACTCTTTCATCTAATATTTGTTTAATTTCATCATAAGAAACAATTAAAGAACTATCTTGTTGTGCAAAATTTAAAATAACTTTATTGTTAATGTTTTTTTCTAAAACAGACTCAAAAACCTTGCCATATAAAGAAGAATTAGGAGAAATGTTTTTTTCTTTAGAAATTAAATCAGTTTCATCTTTAATATCAGAGAGCAAAACAATTTGATTTCCAACAACAGCAACAACACCATCAGCAAGCTGAGGTTGAGAAAAAAGAATAGAAAAAAAACAAAAAAACAACCAAATCATAAAAGCTCCTTATAGTTAAAAGAAAAAGAATGCTTTTTCTTTAAAACATTATATATGTTTTTTTTAAGCTGTTTTTTTTCTTCTTTTAAATACTTTAGTTCAATTTCATTATACACCCCTACAAAAGGCAAAGGAACGGGAGGTTGTTTGTCTATGAGCATTATTATGGAAAATGTTTTGTCGGTGTTTTTTATTACAGAAGAATATTCTTTTATGTTTAAAGAAAAAGCGGCATCACCTAAAGGGCCCCGGCTACCCTTATTTATTGTTTTAAGTTTTTTTGTTTGTTTTAGTTTAGTAAAAAAGCTTTCAAAAGGGTTGCCTTTTTTAAGGAGAATTAAAACACTGTCAGCCTTACTGAGAGATGAAAAATTTAAACTGTAAACCAATCTTTTTTCAGGAGAATAAAAAGAAGAATCAGAAAGACCTTTTTTATAAATATTTTTTATAACAGAAGAGTCAGGAGGCAATAAAGAATCATTTAAGTGTTTTATATAAGCATTATAAAGAATGTTTTTTTTATGTTTAAAAAACTCAGCTTCAACCAGAGAGAAAGAAATAATGTTTTTATCTAATGCCCTGTTAACCACTTCATCTTGAAGAACAAAATCCGAAAGAAGCTTAGAAAAATCTTCCTTTGTTTTAATTGAAGGAATACGAGTAGATGGAGTTTGTGAAACTTTGTTTTTAAGCCAGTTAAGGCCAAACCCTTTGTTTTTAAAAACAAATAAAACACCAGGCTTGTTGTTTTGTAAAAAATCCAAGTATGTTTTTTTACCACCCCTTAAATTAGAATTTTTCATAAAATCTTGTAAGTCTATTAATACCTGATCAGCAAAAGAGTCATTTAACTTAAAAAAACCATCTGAAAGTAAAAGAGAATCATGTTTTATAGATGTTTCTTTTAATAAATCAAAAGGTAAAGATTGTAAAGAGGCTTTATTGACAAAATCTTTTGTTGTTTCTTTTTTATAAAAAGAAAAACTAGAGGGTCTTTCTTTTTCAATGTAAACCAAATGAAAACCATATGGGGTTAAAATAGGAGAAGAAAGACCTCCTTCTTCAAGTAAAAACAAAGGAATTTGAAATTCATCAATAGATCTTCCCCAAGAAACCCAACCAAGATAACCTTGATTGTTAACAACAGAAGGGTCTTTAGAATATTTAGAGGCAAAATCCTTAAATACATCAAGCTTGTTTTCTGAAGAAATGAAAGATTTTTTAATATTATTATAAACAGACATAAGAGAATCTAAAACAACATCTTTTTTTGAAAAAGAACCCTCTAAAGCACAACCCTCATAACCAAACAAAATATGATAAACTAAAAGATCTCTATTAATATTTTTAGACACACTTTCTATATAAAAAGGTTCTACCAGAGGAAGAGCAACCTCCCTTTCATAATAATGATTTACAAGGAGTTGTTTTTTTCTTTCTTGTGTTTTTTTAAAAACATCAGGAGAATTATTAATGCCCAGGAGTTTAGATTCATGAAAAACCAACTCTTTTTTAATAAAAGACTCAAAAGCTTCTTTTTGTTTCGTTGAGTCTAAATCAACCCATTGGTTTTTAGGATTTTCATAGAAAAAATCATAATCATATAATTTTTTATAACCAAAATCATGTAAAACCACCTGAGAAAAGGCAAAAGAAACAAAAACAAAACAAAACAATTTTTTATACATGTTTTTCCTTTAAAAATTTCAGTAACAAAATATAACAATCTTCTATAGACTTTTTAAATTGAAATTTTAATGATTTTTTTTCTTTAACAAAAATATATACAATTTTATTGTTTTTTAAAAAAGAGGAAAGGCTTTTAACAAAAGATTCAGAGTAGTAAGCTGAAAAAAGATTAATATATATATTTAAGCTACTGTTGTTGTAAAAAAGCTCAGAAATGCAGGTGTGCAGCGTTAATATCTCAAGTTTTCTATTAGAAACAAGAGCAGTAAAAGAAGAAGACTTGAAAGAAATTAAAGTGTTTAGTTTTTTATAATAGGAGTCTAAAGTTGAAACAGAAGAACAAGAAGAAACAAAACTATAAATTGAAAGCCTTTCAGAAGAAGAGGGGGCAGCTAAAACAGGAACAGCACCAGGAGACAGTAAAATGCGACAAGGCTCTTCCGCTTTTCCGGTTTGGTTTTTTATTGCAAGAGCAACAAGCTTAGAATAATATTCAAAACCAACAGCGGAAGCACCGCTTTGTTTATATCCAAAAACAGAGCCAGACCCCCTAATGTTTAAATCGTCAAATGCAATATTATACCCCGACCCCAAAGACTGATTTTTCATTAAAGAAGAAAGACGAGGAGCAGCAGAAGAAAAATTATTTTTAGAAACCAAGAGAAAAGCATGAGCTTGTACAGAACCTCTTCCAACACGACCTCTCAGCTGGTATAATTGAGACAAACCAAAATAATCAGCGTTGTTTATAATTATGGTGTTGGCAGAACTAACGTTTATACCGCTTTCTATAATTGTTGTTGAAATAAGCACATCTATTTTTTGTTTTCTAAACAAAGACATTGTTTTTATAATATTATTGTCTTTGAGTTTTGAGTGTAAAAAAGCAATACGAAGAGAAGGAAAAAGTTGCTGAATAAAAGAAAAGGCAACCTTAACATTATAAACAGACTTATCAACAAAAAAAACCTGTCCTCCTCTTTTTGTTTCGTTTAAAATTATTTCTTTAACAAGGTTTTTGTTGAAATAATAAAGACGAGTTAATATTTGTTTTTTTGAAAAAGGAGGAGAGTTGATTTGAGTTATGCTTCTTTGTTTAGATATGGCTAATTGAAGAGATCTTGGCAGCGGTGTCGCGGACATGTACAACACGTCGCTAAAAGGGTTTATTTCAATGATTTTTTCTTTTTGTTTTACCCCAAACCTATGTTCTTCGTCTACAACAAGCAAAGAGCACAAGCTCAAAGCGCTAGAATTGTTTAAAACTTTGTGGGTTCCAATCAAAACATCAAATTTGTCAGCAACAAACAAGTCTGCAGAACTTGTTATTTTATATCCAAAAAAACTAAACCTATGTATAAATTCATCATAAAGTTGCTTTGATAATATTTTAGTAGGAGCAACAACCGCGGCCTTCTTATTATTATAACAACACATAAAAACAGCCCTTAGTGCAATCTCTGTTTTTCCAAAACCAACATCACCACATAGAAGTCGAGTTGTTGGAAAATTTTTTTGAAGATCTCCCACAACATCTTTTATAGCCTTTAGTTGATCTTCTGTTTCTTTGTATTTAAAATAAGATGAAAACATTTTATCTAAATCACAATCTTTCTTAAAGGGAGTTTTTTTTGTTTTTTTTCTTTTTTCATGAGAAGAAAAAAGAGAAAATGCCACCTCGCTCGCAGCATTAAAATGTCTTTTTTTAATTCTTTTCCAGGCTCCCTTTTTTGACAAAAAGGAAAGAGCTTTATTTGTTGTTTTGTCACCAAAAAAAGAAAGATCTGAAAGACTTGATGTGTTTATTTTCATTAAACCATCACTAAACTTTAAGCAGATTTTTTCCTCTCCATCAACACAAGTATCAACACCAACAAACTGGCAGTACCCAAACTTATCATGAATAAAATAATCGTCTATGTTCATTTCATGGACAAAGAGCTCTTTCCCTTTTTTTTGAATATTGAATTGATACCAAGTTGGAGCCAAGTAGAGGTTTTTGTTTAAAACAACACCAAAACTCGAAAGATTAGAATCAAAAATATATTTTATATGTGTGTTTTTTTTATAAAAAACAGCATCAAAGCGATCTTTATAAACCTTCACCTCGGGAAAATGTTTTTTTGTTTTATTATATACAACAATAAAGCCTTTTTCATATACTGCAAACAAGTCATTTTTGTTTTTTTTGTCTTTTAAAGACATGCAGCTTTGTTTTGTTTCACGTGAAACAATTAAATCTTTTTCTGGCCCTAAGAGCTCAATCTTGTGATTGTCAATGTAGTATATTTCCGAGCCGCTCTCCTCTAAGAAAGAAAAGCGAACAATCCTGTCTAAATTGTAAGGTTTAACGTCTACAACCCCACCCCTAACAACATATGCTCCAATCTCAAGAGCCTCCTCCTTGTCTTTATAGCCTAAGGATTTAAGAGTTTTTATAAAAAAACCTCGAGACAGCTGCTGTCCTGTTTTAAAAGATTTGTGTTCAATCTGCACTTTAGGAAAAAGAGGTTCTTCAACTGCCTGTTTATCACATAATATGATTTTTATTTTTTCCCAGCAGCTAGAAGCTTTGTTTATGTTTATTTTATATGTTTGCTCGTCATAATCTATATATTGACCTGAGGATCTATTGGATGGTTTTAGAGGAAAATAGCCAATATCATTTTTTTGAATATCAAAATAACCACGAACGTTTTCAAGGTCCCAGGTGTCTAAAATAAAAAAAACTTTATATTTTTTTAAAAAACTTAAAATAAAAGGGGAAAGATCTATTGATTGACATTTAATTTGAGCTCCGCCAAAGGATTCAATTGTTTTTTCTATTTTTGTTTGTTTGTTTCTGTTCCAGCTATCGAGTTTCACGTGAAACTTTTGTTTGTAGGTGAAAGCCTATTAGAGTAATGTCTGTGGGCCTTATGCCAAAAATTCTAGAAGCTTGGCCTAAGGTTTCTGGTTTAACCTTAGAAAGCCTTTCTTTTGATTCGTTGGACAGACCCTCTATTTTAGCAAAGCTATAATCATCAGGAATTTTTAGTTTTTCCAATTGAGAATTTTTTTCTATTCTGTCTATTTCGTTTTGTATATAACCTTCATATTTTATTGATGTTTCTACCTCAAAAACAGCAAGATGCGTGTTTTTTTTAGTTTTTAGAAAAGAGCTTTCTTTTAGGTTCCAAAAAGATATTTCAGGCCTTTTTAATGCCTCTTTGATTAGTGTTTTTTTAGAATTTATAATTGTTTTTTTTGTGTTGGTAAAAGCAAACACCTCTTCTAGTGTTTTGAGATATTTTTCAATGGTTTTTATTTGTTTTGGGCTTAAAATATTATTTTTTAGAGCCTTTTTATAAAGCCGAGAATAGCAGTTGTCTGGACGCAAATACAGCCGATGTTCTGCTCTCGATGTAAACATTCTGTATGGTTCGTCTAGGTGGTTTGTTACCAAGTCATCAATTAAAACACCAATGTATGATTCGTGTCGAGTTAAAATAAAAGGAGTGTCTTTTATGGCAAGCTTTGCAGCATTAATGCCCGCCATTAAGCCTTGGGCGGCTGCCTCTTCATATCCCGAGGTTCCATTAATTTGGCCGCATAAAAACAGGCCAGAAACTTTTTTTGATTCAAGCGTTGTTTTAAGTTCTCTTGGAGGAACGACGTTGTATTCAATAGCATACCCTGGGCGTATAAACTTAACGTTTTTTAATGCTTCAATGCTTTTTAGTGCTTTTTTTTGAGTCTCTTTTGGCAAAGAGGTGGAAAAGCCGTTGATGTATATTTGATCAGAGCCAGACCACTCAGGCTCTAAAAACAAATGATGAGAACTTCTTTCTTCAAACCTATGTACCTTGTCTTCAATGCTAGGACAGTATCTTGGACCAACCCCTTTTATTTTTCCAGAAAACATTGCTGAACTCTTGATGTTTTTGTTGATTATGCTGTGAACATTTTTATTGGTGTTTACTAAAAAACAATCTTCCTGTTTTTTTATTTTGTTTGTTGTTGACAAAGAAAAAGGGAAATAATTATCATCTCCTCCTGCCACAGTTGTTTTTTTAATGTTTATTGACTTTAAGCTAATTCGGGGAGGGGTACCTGTTTTAAGCCTAATAAAAGAATGCCCTGCATCTACAAGGCTTTTAGAAATATCAACAACATTTTTTTCGCCAAACCTGCCGGCAGCATAAGACGTTTTTCCTATGTGAATAAGGCCATCAACAAAAGTTCCACAGGCAATAACAGCAGCAGAACAAGGAACCTTTTTTTTGTTGGACAAAACAACACCGTTTATTTTTTTATTTTTAATACTTAAAGAAGAAGCCTCTCCTGCAACAACCTCAATTAAAGAATTTTTTTTAATAAGTTTTTGAATAAATTCAGGATATTTTTTTTTGTCTACCTGAGCGCGAAGAGACCAAACAGCCCTGCCTTTTGTTTTGTTGAGAGTTTTATATTGTAGGGCGCAGGCATCAGCGGCATAACCAATTATTCCCCCCAAGGCATCTATTTCTTTTACCAAATGTGTTTTTGCAAGCCCTCCAACGGCAGGATTACAGGACAGCC
>CETY01043446.1_pt1 | contig 16384 bp, 18 predicted proteins | sample 361551 | NCBI WGS metagenome assembly CETY01 (sample SAMEA2623135, study PRJEB7988) | marine metagenome | biome: marine biome (ENVO:00000447); feature: deep chlorophyll maximum layer (ENVO:xxxxxxxx); material: "saline water (ENVO:00002010), including plankton (ENVO:xxxxxxxx)" | depth 45 m | reverse complement strand
AGTTGGTGTAGTGACTACTATGTCATCTTTTCGAATAATTAAAGGTCTTCTGTAATCTGTGGTTGTGTCGCGATTGGTATCGTGTGTTGCTACACGAGTATCATCCGCAAAGGCTGTGAATGATGTGCTTAAATTTGCTTCGCCTAATATGGTCGCCATTTAAGTCCCCCTTACTCATTCTCAATATACTTGTTGCCCGTTAGTTGTTCAATATCTTGGATCATTTTCTCCATATTGACTCTAACTGTCTTACCTGTCTTGATGTTTTTAGAATAGTATTCCCATTCACCTTGTTCGTTGTGTGGTGATATTTTAGTTTCATTGCCTGCTTCATCTCTAACGAATACTTCTGATGAACTTGATTCATCTTTAGCATATATGTGGCTGGCATCTGTGACACCTGATGGGGCACTACCTTGATTGTGTAATGTGATGTATTTTTCAGCATCAATATCAACATTGAATCTGATCATATCTGGGATTGTGACTCCCGCACCAATTGATGATGCTGTTGATGATCTCTTTCTGGCTTGGAATATTGTTGTCGTAGTATCAATTTTATCGCCATCACCTGAGTTACCTGATTCAACTTTATGTTCTAGGTCAAAAGTGTTTTTGTCAGCCTGTATCTTTAGATCATATTGGACTGGCACTTCTTGCTCTTCATATTGATTACCACTTGAAATACCTTGATTGGTTCCTAGCACTTCTCCACCGTCATTGAACTGGACTGATTGGAATCTTAATGCTACATCGTTGGGTCCTTCTGATCCTATTCTGTTTTGTAAGACAAATTCTTTAGCCTCTAATCTACCTCTCGTGCCATCTACCACAACCCCTGTTGAGTTGGAAGTGAACTGTAGATATTTGCCTGTTGAATGTGTGGCATTTGAAAGGTTTGATACTGCATCTTCCAATGTGAGCACGGTTGAAGCACCTGATCCTGATACACTACTGACCTGTCTGTAGTTGTCCATATCTCTAAGACTTGAACTTGAAAAACTGCTGTTGTCATAAAAGAAAAGTGATTCATCGTTCAAAGCATAAGTCTCACCTGCCGTCAAACTTCTTGAAAGTGTCACGGAAGTTGTTCCATTTGTTGTTGGTGCCACATTTGTGTCAGTTGAAGCATAACCTGTTTTTCTGAACTGGAAGTCATCAAATGAAGTAAGCAATAAGTCACCTTTTGAGTCTCTATCAGTTCCTGCTCTTAATTCTATCTTGTTGTCTGCTCTTATAAGCACATTACCTTTGTTTGATGCACCTGAGTCAGTGGCTTTGATCTCTAAATTACCTGAAATCACTTGTTCCCATTTAGATCCAGTGTATCCCACATAAGCATCACCGTCTGTTCCAAATTGTAGATACTTGCCGTCTATGAATAATCCGTGTTTGTTAAATTTAACTTCACCATTTCCATTGGGAGTAAGTTGGATATGACCATTTGTGTCAGTTGTTGAAACTGTGTTGCCATCAATCTTGATGTTGTCTACCCTTAGGTCAGTCACTGCTGTGTTTGTTCCTATAGTGCAATTATCAATTGATCCACCGTCTATGTCTGGTGATGTTATTGTTTTGTTTGTTAAGGTCTGTGATCCTGTCAATGTTGTGACCACACCTGTGTCAATTGCTACATCATCAGCATTCACAGTTATACCTGTTCCTGCTATGACATTTAGAGTGGCATCACCTGTTGTTGCACCACCTGTCATACCTGCACCTGCTACCACTGATGTTATGTCACCTGATCCACCACCTGATGCGGCTTCTAAACTTATCTTGGTTCCTGAGTGATCATATGTCAATACATAGTTGTCTTGACCTGCACCAACTGTCTGATCTACATCAAAGTTGAAATTACCTAATGATACATTACCTGTTCCATTGGGTGTTATTGCAATATTTCTATTTGATGTGGAAACAATTCCGTGTGTGACCACATCTAGATCTGCACCCAGTTGTGGTGATCCATCTTCGCTCACATTTGATATTCCTCCACCGCCACCAGTGTCATCTGCTATTTCAAATTTGCTTGTTGTTGAGTTGTATTTTAATATCTTGCCATTTGCTACACCTGTGGTGTCTACATCTGATAGTGCATTGATACTTGCCGCCGCTATTCTGGCATCTGCCCTTGCATTTGTAAAATACACATTTGTAGAACCTTCTGTGATCTCGTCTGTGTTGTCTTTTGTGGCTATCTGTGCATCCACATATGTTTTTATCGCTTTCGCTGATGCTATCGTGGTGTCAGTTCCTGCCACACTTGAAATATCTGTGTCTAAAACACCTGATTTCAAGTTGTCTAATTCTATGTTTGTTATGGTGTTGTTGTCAAAATCAATTGACTTGTTTGTCAATGTGTCTGTTGTTGCTTTACCAACCAATGTGTCTGCTGTTGCTGGTAATGTGACTGTTATATCTGCTGTCGCGGCTGGTCCTATCAGTGTCACAGCATTTGTTCCGTTGTCAGTGTCCTCTTTAAACAATATTGATCCTGCACTTGAACTTGATCCTGTTAGTATTGGTGCTGTCAATGATTTGTTTGTTAGAGTCTGTGCTGTTGTTTTGTCAACTGTGGTTGCTGTGTCAATTGCGAGTGTCTGAGTATGATCACCTGTTGCTGTTGTGACAGATCCTGATAAACCTGTGCCTGCCGTGATTGCTATCTGTGTTATGTCACCTGCTATGCTCTGGAACTGTAATTGGCCTGAACCATTTGTTGTCAATACTTGGTTGGCTGAACCATCTGCTACGGGTAAAGCCAAACTGTAAGTTGATGTTATGCTGTCTGGTGCTTTCAAAGTGGCTGAATGTGAACCATTTGCCACTGTTTCATTAAATTGTAAGGCACCTACCGCACTTGATGACGAACCTGCTACTGATAATGTTCCTGTGAATACATCAGTTGTGTTTTCCAACTTGTCTGTGTTTAGATTCAAAAAGTTTGAATCCATTTCACTTGTCGTAAGTGCTGAACCTTTGTTGAAATTATCGCTACTGACAGTTGAACCATCAGTGGCCAAACTTCTTGTGGTTAATTTTGCCATTTATACTACTCCAATGTTATCACTAAAGCATTTGCATTGATCTGGAATGTGTCACCCTGTGTCACTGTCTTAGCAACAGTCAAAGCACCGTGGAATAACATATTACCACTATTCGCCGCATCCCATATACCAATGTGTGTCACATTAGCTGAATAGTCTCCAGTTGCTTGTGGAAATGCAATAGCTTGGTCATTCTTTGCTGTTGTTGTGCCACCTGCTTGTGCCACTGTCCAAGTCAATGTGTCTGAAGCATTTGCTCTTGTGTATCCAGAACCTGTTATTTCTGCACCTGAGGCCGCATCTGTTGGATCAGCTGTGTGTAGTGAAACATAGATTGAGTTGTCACCTGGTGCTGAAAAACTTGTTGCAGAGTTAGAAGCATTAGCATTGTTTCCAAATATGTGATTTAAGAGTGCTAATTCTAAATAATTACTAGCATTATTTGCCATCGTTGTTCTCCTTTATTATAATAAAGTTTGTTTTGATTAATCAGTAGTATTTATACTATCTTTTGCCAGTCTTGATCATACTGATTGTAGATTGTGCCACTTTGTATTTTTTAGCCAATTCCACACCTGGCCTGTCTGATATCCTTATCTCTGAGACATCCTTGGATGTCAGTTTCCTACCAATGTTGTCTCTCTTTGATTTGATCATATGTGCCACATTCTGTTTCTGTGTGGCTATCTCTAGATGATATGGGTTGACACATTGTGGATTGTTGCAGAGATGACTTATGACCTTGCCCTCTGGGATCTTTTTCTGTGTGTGTATCTCCACACTGAACCTGTGTGCCATCTGTTTACGGCCTTCCAAGTAGATGTAGCCGTAGTTGCCTGGTCCACCGTTCAGCGGTCCTGTCCATAACCAACAATCTTTTTCTGGCTTTGCGGGTATGTCTATGTGTCTATAGAACTTCCAAGCATTGAATAAGAATTGATCTTCACTACGGACTATGTTTAAGTCCTTATCGTTCACGACATTATTTAAAATATCGTGCTGATCAGTTAACCACTCTTGTAATTAATCTAGCAGGTCACTCATATACTTGGGTTTGCCTTGTGCCGTGGTCTTATACCAAGTGGCTATGGCTCCAGCCCTTTTCTGCTTGGCTGACAATCCCAATCCCACTTTGAGTGTTATGTCAAACTGCTTGTCCTTTAGGAACAATTTAACGGCATACTCATAGTTGGGTAGCTGATGCATTATCACACTCATATCTTGCATACTCTGTTTGTTTGATTCTGCACCTGACTCGTAGAACTTGCTGATCCTTAGGTCTTCCGTGAATCCCTTTAAAGGTTCAAATGCCTCCATCACCATCTTGTAGTGTGTGCTGTTCTGGTTTACCACATTTCTTTTGTAGTTCCTACTGGGTCCATTCAAGCTGGCATTGAAGTTCTTTCTCTTGCCTGACTTGGTTATGTAGCCCAGGCTCAGTTTGAACTTTCTCTTGTCTCTCTTTAGATCATCATCAGTGGCATTGTCAAATAGATCAATCTTTAGACTCCTTAGACCCCAAGGCAAGATTAACTGGTGGGACATACCTCCCACATCTCTCTGGCCAACAAGGGACGAAGTCCTAGGACTAATTTTTTGTTCGTGATTGTGCTCTTTAGAGCCACTATCTTTAATAGTAGTTATTTGTAATTGTTGTAGTTCATTGTAGTTAAAGTTATTAATATCTGTGCGGCTGTCTTTCATAAAAAAATCTCCTTATTGTTAATCGCATCTGTATTGTATTACACCATTGGGGTGCCTGTCAAGTCCTGATCTCCCCATATGCTCTTGGGATCATCATAAATCTTCCAACCACCATACCTACACAAGGAATATATGGTGTCCTTGTAGACCTTTTTGAATTCAAAGTAAGTTTCATAGTCAGTGTGGCTTTTCTTTCTATAGATCCATACCAACACTCTATCGTGGTCTTTGTAATCTGATTTCTTGTAAGGCTTGAGTTTATTAGGCATCACTGTTATTTACAAGAATCAGTCAAAAACCAGGTAAAATAGGCCGTTTTGAGGCGATTTTGATGAAAATATGCTAAATATTAGTGATTCTTAAGATTGGCATTTTACGAATCTCCTTAAATCGCGAGAGGTGGTTGTGTTTTTGTAAAAGTTCACAGCCACCTTTTTTTTTCTTGACTTTGATTTAAGGATTATGTTAAAATAAGTTAACGATTTAAGGAAATAACAATATGCTATATGTAAAACAATACAAGGTGGCTACCTACAAAAGAGCCAAATATTCTACACCAACACAATACCTAGTTCCTGAGCTGATAGAGGACTGTATGTATAATGATTTCAAGAAAGCATATACAGTCAAAGGACTTTCATACAAAGGAAGGATTGAGTGTGGAAAGAAAATACACCAAGCAAGATCAAAATTCAAAGGTTATCTAAAGGCACTGGATAAGAATAAGGATCCACTTTATGAAACGGAAATGATCAAACACCATAATGCCCCTGGATTCTATGATCCCAGATACAACCATTACAATGCAAAAAGGATGGTGGAAGATTCTGGATTTATGCCCAATGGAAACATATGGTTGAAAAAGAGTTGGGGCACTGACATATGGAGTTCTGCAAGTCCAGTCCCATTCTACAAGGAACCATATTGGCACACCACACATTCAATTAGGAAAAGCAATGATTGGATTATGGAACACTTGGACCATATGGAAAAAAGGATTGCAATGGGATTGTTGGAAAAGGAACATTTCAAAGTTATATTTGACACATTGGAACCATTGATAATTGAACTGCCCTTGCAAGTGAAACAAGGTGATCACAATCAAACGATATTCCAAGTTATGGACAAGTAAGTATGGAACGAGACCTTTACAATTTCAAAAAATTCAAGTTGGAAGAAGTGATTAGGTTATACACATATTTGAAACTTGAAAAACCTAGGACACTTGATCAACAATTACTATACACGGCCTTAGAAAACTTTCTATGGGACGAATATAGATTATAAAATTTAGTAGTGATGATTAGTTTGAGAGCTACTGAATCGCAATCCAGCAACGGCCTCGTATCTGACCTTGGCCACGACATAATGTTGCTGGATTGTTGAAATGCTAGACAACCAATTCAAGACTATGATAAACTTACAAAAAATAAAAGATGACAACCAAGCACTTGCCAAAGCCAGCAAGAAAAAACCCACTGCATTGTGGACATTCTATCATTCACTGATTGTTATAGAACTTGGTGTAATTATAGCGATAGAGCTATACGAACTGCTAAAACATACAAATTAGAAGCACACAGAGACCTTTTAAAGGGGGTCTAACTGGCTACCTGGGGTGTTTGTATGTCCGTGTTTTTTTACTTTGCTAATCTATCCATATGTGCATAGATCCTACCAATAACTTTATCCAAAGATAACATTTCCTGTGTCAGCATAGCCACCATAGTCTGTAGTTCTATGATCGTGATCAATGCCCAGGTTGATAATCCCATCAATATGGTTCCCAACAAGGCTATCAGCATAGTGTTTGTTTTTCTGCTCACTTGCCTTGTCCTTTGTATTGTTTGAAGCTTCGTCTTTTTGATTTGTTCATCTTACAAAGGCTGGGCTTCCTACCTATGTTTGTTTTATGATGAGTTGGTTCGTGTGTTGATTGTTCTTTTACTTTAGCCATTATGATTGTAGAATATCTAGATATTCAGCATACAGCCAATCCAGATGTTCATATTCCCAAGGTTCGTAGTGTAAGAAATCTTTTAAGTATTGTTCAAATGTGAATCGCCAATGTGGACTAGCAAATTTAAGATCTACTAGACCCGCTCCGTCACTTACCATAACCCCTTGACGAAAGGAATAAACATTGAAGCCACTAACAATAACAATATGGCCCACAATCTTGTATCCATTTTTCTAACATCATCTTCTATGTGTTTCAAGTGATTGGTTTTGATCACAGATATATCTTTTTGTATCATTTTGACATCAGTTTCTATTTTGTTTATTCTTTGTGAGTTTTCTTTTGCTGTCATAGTGTTATACCATATACCATCCGTTGCCAGCCAGTGTGACATTGTTCTGTGCCGCCGCACTTGGTAAGCTACCAAGATTTGTGACATTTGATCCACTAGCAAATTTTAAAGTGGAAGAATAGTCTTGATTGTTTGCGATAGCATTACCTATCTTTATTCTTGTTCCTGTTGTGTCAACCTGTAGTGTTCCTGGTGTTGTAGTATCCATTGTGCCACTTGTGGCTTGGTTGTTTGCAAAACCTGATCCAGCTGTGATCCTACCGTGATAAGTTTGAACTGAACTTGGATTCACAGGTAATCCACCTAATTTTAAATCAGCATTGTAAGCCGTTAAATTTGATCCATTTTCTGCATCAATTGTTATGTTAGCAACCACTTTAAATTCCCAAAAAATGATAGCACCCATCTTGATGTAGTTGCCTGTCTGTGTAGAATATGATATACTTGTAAAACTGCCAGCACTCAATTCAAATGCAGGAGTCCAACTGACTTTAGTGTTGTTGGCTATGTTTGACAGTTCATCAAATGCACTCTTTATATTAGGTCTTGCATCTTTGATAGAATCACCGTCATTGTCAATGTTGGTTGTGATTATGTTTCCTGGAGTCGCCCAAACCATTATCTGTCATATCCTTTCATAGTCCAAGACCAAAATTTCTTAAAAGGCCATTTTATTATGCACCATACACATATGCATCTACATACTTTATACTTGCCCATAGTCATCCCTCTCTATTAACTAGCTGATATTGTAGTTGAACTTATAGCTAACACTTTCCAAGCACCAGCTGAAGTATAGACTGCCAAACAATCTGCACCAGCATTACCATTGCTACAATAAGCAATGTCACCTTCCGCGGCTGTGACTGCATTCAGTTCAGCAACCGTTTGTGGTTTTAAATTTAATATGTTTTCAATGTTGACACTCTTGCCTGATCCTGGTGTCAGTGTCAAATCAGTAGTAGCCTGCACACCTGAGTCAGCTATCACTTTAGTAGTTGATGCATCTAGTTTAGCGGCACCACCTGCTGTGTTCAACCCATCTATCACATTGGTCAGTTCATCAACAGCATTCTTTAGTTCTGGTCTTGCATCTGCTGGTGAGTCTGTTGCTTCATCTAGATATGTTGTGTTGTAATTTGATTTATTGCCCCAAGTCATTGTTTTCTCCTGTTTTAACTATTTATTATCCTGCACTCACTTTCAATGTGCCTGAACTGTTCCAAAGTTGTCCTGCCACACTTGGGTCTGATGTTGGTAAGTCCTGCATAATAACCTTTAGATCACCTGTTCCACCTGAGTTGAAATTTACTTGTAGATCGTTTGTGGGTGTTCTCTTTAATTGTAGATAACTTGAACCAGATCCTGCTATGTCCTCTGGAAAGAAGTTTATCCAACCAGTGGCCGTGTGCTTTGTTCCTGGTCCACCTACATCTTCTGGTGTGCCACTGCTCTGTGATCCATCAAACACCACTAGCTTGTAAGAATCATCTGCATCTTTGTGTATTTGTAGAGTTGGTTCTGATGATGTTATGGCTCCCTGAGTGTGTAAGCCTATGTTCAAATGTCCTTTGTGTGAAAGTGTGCAACTGGTTCCGCCACCTGAATTCAATAACTTGAAATTTGAATCAGCACCAAATGATCCTGAGTTGTTAAATTGTATTTCTGTGTTTGATCCAGCTGGTGATGTGCTTCCGCCACCTGTCTGATCGCCAACTTCAAATGTTTCTGTGGTTGAGTTGTAAATCAATATCTTACCATTTGCTGGTTCTGATGCTAGATCAAATGTGTCTATGAGTGCATCAATCTTGCCTTGTGCATCTGATATCAAACCTGATGCTGTTAATTTTGTTGGGTAGTTATAAGCCATATGTTATTCCTCCAAGTTTATTCCTGTTGGACTGACTGATAGATTACCTGCTATACCTTTAGCCAATATGTCTGCCGTGGCCGCCTGTCCTGTGACATTGAAAGCATTGTTGTCAACTATCCTGATAGTCTTGTTTGCTTTTGATACAATCTCACCTGCTAATTTTTTGTTTGTCTGTTGGACTGGTGTTATTATTATGTTGGTCAATACACCAATCTTGTTGAATGTCAAAGTGTGTGCATTGCCTGATATACTTTGATCATCCAGTTGTTCTGTGACTGTGTCTGTTCTCACTTCCCAATTGAACTTGCCTAGCACAGGAACACCTCTCTGTGTGGGTGATGTAAATTGTTCTACGAAAGCTGTTATTCTTAGATATCTACCCGTGAATGCACCATATGATTGATCACAATAACCTTCTTCAAAGTAGTCCAAGAAAGCATATGTCTCAACCGTGCCATTGTCCGTGTTGTCTGCTGTGTATTTAGATTGGAATGTTGCTGAACTCATATCACTGTTCACACTTGTTTCAATCACTACCCTTATGGTTCCTGTTGCATTGTAGTTGACTTCTATGAAACCACTTAGGTTTGATCCTAGGTCAATTATCTCTGTCTGATATCTCAAAGGAGTGCCGTTAGCACCACCCACAGCGGGTGAGTTATGTGTGACCCAACTCGTGTAGTTGCCCCAGGTGGGTGCATTGGCCCAAGTGACATCACCGTGATGGGTGATGGTCCTTAATTCTGTGTCTAGTGTCCCGTTAAAACTTGCAGGCATTATATACTCCCACTTGCCGTTGCATTGGCATTGGCTGGTAATGTTATAGTGTGGCTTTCAATTGGATTGATGTCACCATTGGCATACACACTGGAAATATTTATTTTGAGTGTGTCACCAAATGAAAGGAATGTGCCATTGATGTTGCTGAATCCACTTCCGTGTGGGTTGGGTAATGACACTTCATTGTTCAATATGTTGTTTCCCATTGTTATCTTGTATATCACTTTCACTGCTTTAAAGTCCACATTGTGATAGTTGTTGTTGTTGATGTTCAATATTGGTTGCTTCTTACCAAATATGGTAGCCACTGCCGTTGAAATAGTGAAATACTTAGAACCTGGCACTGGTGTTGGTGGTGCTGGTTTAGTTGGTGGAGGATTCTGTCCTGGTGGTGTGTGTCTGTCTCTGGCACTCAAATCTGTGTCTTCCTGTCTCTGTGTGACATCATATATGTCATTCTGATGTTCTATCAAACTCAAGTCAACTGTGCCATCGTAGTTCAATTTCTGTGCCGTGACCCTCCATATGTATTCTGGAAAGGTGTAAGAGCTACTAGTTGGTGCCTTAAACATAAAACCAAATCTATCATTGGTTGTGCTGGCATTCTGTGTGTTGTAGCTGTGTGTTATTGTGCATAACTCTCCAGCCACCAGCTGTTGTCCTTCTGATGTTGTCTTGATCTGAACTTGTAATTGTTTCCTACTTCTGTTGACCAAGTATTCAGCATAGTGTTCTGCTCTCTCTTTGTTGGTTATACCTGGTGCACCTGACTTTAATATCAATGCTTCGCCACCATCTTCCGCCAAGAAGCCTGAGTCCTGGTGTATGGCTGTGTCTGATTCAAAGTCTTTTAATTTGTTTGAAAATGTTATGTGTGCTTCATTGTATTTGCTGTTCTTGTCTGGTGATATCACTGTTATGTCACCTATGATCATATCATCTGTTATCTCTATCAAGTTGCCTGGTGTTGATTCTGCTGTCTCAATTTTCAATTGATACTTGCCATTTGTGTATGGTAAGAAACCTCTGCAGGTCTGTAATAATTTTTTAGTGTTCTGGAACATATTGTCCTCTGGTTTAACGAATGAGTTGCAATCAAAAAGGTCCTCACTGCCACTGCCAAAATTAACTGATGCATCGCATACCTGTTGTGCCGTCCTGAATGATGCAAAGTCTATCCTGTTGTCATTTAGACCTTTACCATATCTTGGATTTCTCAAGTAGTCCATCAAACAGTCTGCTGGGTTGTCTGAGTATGTTATTGAGCTTAGATCTGAACCATATGTGTTTGTGTTGGTTGTGCCGTGTGAGCTATAATTACCACTCAATACTTTTTTGCCCTCAACTTCAACCAATATCTCTGGTAGTCCTCTCCAAGGATTGAATCTGGTCTGATTACCATCATCATCAAAGTCTGCTTTGACCCAAGTGAACTTGCAGGCCACATATGCCACACCTCTGAGTCTGTGTGAATCTGTCCAATCACCGTGTTCTTTGAGTAGTTCACTGGCTTGTTGATTCTCTTGACCTGTGAAAAATTGGAATTCTGCTTTTGCTTCATTGTTCACATAGTATTTTGAACCTGCTACTGTTTTAACTGTTGAACTGTTTGTGGGATTCACAGGAAAATTTGATATTGATTGTTTTTCATCATCTATGTATATTGATCTGAAACCATTTATCTCACCTTCGCATACTGCTAGACAAACATATAGGTGTTTGTGATCATCACCTGTTGTGCCTGCCCAAACCCTTACACCACCAATCAATCTACGACCATACACCACTGGGATACCCTCAACATTTGATTGCTTGTTGACTTTTATACCTGATGCCCTGTCCTCGTAGTCTGCTCCAGCACCCATATCTGGTGCATCAAAGCTCATACCAAAGGCACCCATAAAACCACTGAATATGTTAGTGACTGCCTTGACTATCTTTTTGAATATGTTTACGACTGGTTTGAATATCTTTGCAATTGGATTACCACCCTTGTTGTGGACTAGATATCCATCTGCGAAATATGTGTTGTCATTGTCTAATGATATGTTATAAACTCTCTCAAACCACTTGAAAGGATTCCAACTGCTCTTTATAGAGTAGACTGTGATCTGTCCTTTCTCCGTGATTATCTTGTCGCCAACTTTTAGTGGCTTGATCTTTTCTAGATCTTTGTGTTCGTGGAACCAATTGGCCCAACATTCTGGATCATACCATTTACGATAGGGTTTGATTGCTCTCCAACCCAACTTGGTCATAAAAGGATGTTCAGCTGTTGTGAAATACTCTCCGTCGTTTATTGAATATTTTCTTCTGAAGTGAAGCCAAGGTTTGTGTATCTTTGTGACTGTGTTCTTGCCATTGACACCTTTGATCTCATCACCTTTTTTGATGTCCTTGATGGCCTTTACCTTGCCATTGCTTAATTTTATCTGTGTATCACCTGCGAAACAGCACATTATCTTTTGCCCTCCATTTCAAAGTATAAGAAAGGTTTCTTGTATGGTCCAAACTGTGGATATAGATCCTGCACCTTGAATCCCAACCATTCCAACCATTGTATGTGTTGGATGTGATCTTTATAAACGAAGTTCCACATTTTCTTGTAGTCCAATTGTTTTTGTGCTATCCATCTTCTGCATTCTACTAGGAACAGTTTCTTAAGATGTGGTTTTGAGTCTAAGAAATCACTCATCAATAACCAAGGTGATCCCTCTTCGCCAACTACACCAGCCACACCAAACATACCAACCACTGTGTCATTGACCACTATGCTGTTGCTCTCAGCACTATTGCTGAAAGTGTATTCAAGTCCATCGTGTGCTGACATATCAGTCATCCATCTTATGGTCTGCTTGTCCATTGGTCTCAACCAAGGTGATAGGAATTCCACATCCCACTCCACACTTGGTCTATAGTAAGCATTTAAATTCATTTGCATATTAGTTCTGTGGCCCCCATCTTAGATCTGCTATCATTGAACTGGCATATTGGAAACCATCATCTCCTGCGAAAGTTCCTGTGCCATCATATCTATCTGTGTTTCTCTGTGTGGTTGTGTTTGTGATCCTGCCATTCTGTTGTTGGAAGTTGGCCCAATGTGTTGCCACTGATATTGATATAGTGGCGGAATTATCACTTTCTTTGATCTGGAAATTCTTCACATTGCCATCAAATAATAAAAATGTTTTTGTTTGATCTGTTGTGCTACTAACACCAAAGCTTCTGTGTATGACCACCCTCTTGTTGATTATGGGATAGTGTAGTATGTCAGCTATGATACCATCTGATGTGTTGTCCACACCTGACAGTGATATAGATAATGTGTTGACCCTTAGTTCTGTGGTCTCTGACACTGGTGAAAATGTTAAAAGATTACCAGCGGCTTTGTATAAGTTAGCACCATTGTCTGGTGCCGTTGTTGAATCCCAAGTTATATCGTGGAAGTTGTCTGTAAGATATAAGTTGTCTAGATTTGAGTCATCAAAATGTAGTTCACATAAATGAAAGCATCTGACAGCATTTTTCTCCAGTTCGCCTGTGCCGTCACCTTCGTATATTGTGTTAGTGCCGTCTACGACTATTCTACCCATTATACTGCCTCCACTACATCAAATTCTATTGTTCCAAATCCCGTCTCATCCACATCATATCCAAAATTATCTCCAACCAATCTACAAGTCAATGTGAAGTTTGAACCTGCTAACACGGAGTCTGTGTCTACTACTGCTTTGACTAAACCTGGTTCAAAATCAATTGTGTGATCACCTGACAATGTGGTTGTGACCATATATGCTTTAGTGTGTCCTGAGTTGTTGAAGTTTATCATATCACCTGCACTGAACTTGTTGATATCATCAACTTCTATAGATGTTGATCCAACGGCTTTCTGTGCCGTGGTGCTAGAACTTTTTATACCTACGGTTGTGACACCACTCACTGTCGTTTCTGTCAACGGTGTGGGTGCTATCGTGAATGTGCTGAATGATCCTTTTTGTTTTATCAAGAAACCATATATTGCTCTCAATGATTTCCTTGTCATTGGTGCCATTGTTATCCTAGCTGACCAAAATTGTCCACCAAAACTTCTTATCTGTTGTCTACCTGATAGACTCTGTGTGGCCACACTTGGTTGATTGGATACAAATTCCATTGACTGTATGTCTACACCTGCTGGTAATATTGCATTAAATTCTGCCATTATAGTTTAAATCCTTTCTGCCAACTTTTTATGGCCCAGTATGCTGGACTCAATGTTTTTTGTCCTCTCACTTTGTCTAGAACGGCTCCCATTCTTGCATTGAAGCTTTTTCTCCTTGCAGGATTGTTTCTACCAATGCTCATACCTTTCTGTCCAAAGTTCACTTTCTTTACACGGCCACTAGATTGATCTTTGACGAATACTTTAAATTTTTTCACATCGCCTCTCATCACTTTGTTCAATTTCACTGTTCTGTTTTGATACTGTGCCATTATGCTAATGCTGGTCTCCCTTTGTCCATCATAGCATCATTTATAATGCCCACAATGGTTTCTCTCTGTTCTGTCAGTGTGTCTTGGAAACTGTTTGAATCAATGGCACTCACATTGAATACCACTTGAACTGGTTTCTGTTGTGTTGCTGTTGATCCTGCTCCACCATCACCAATCTTGTGGTTAGGAATAATATTACCTGATGATTTAGGAACAAATAATTCTGGTCCTTTTTCACCAACGATGGCTGGTTGATCTTTTCCTATTGGACCACCCTTGGCCATACCAGGAATTGGAAATGGTAGAAATGATCCTGCTAATTTTTTCAATGCGAATGTTAAAGCCGCCTGTGTCGCTATCCTTATAAGATCTCTTATAACCATATTAGCGAAGTCTTTGAACTTGAACTTACCTGTCATTACGAAGTTGGTCAATGTGTCTGCCATTCCTGTGAAAGCATTTCTACCAGCATCTCCCAGCTGTTCTGATATGCTTTTTTGTTCTGCCATTTGTGCTTTGAATCCATCTGTGTATGATTGCAAAGCTGATATGTTCTGTTCATTGAAATCTTTGATGCCTTCAGCCTCCAACTTGTGGAACTCCATCTTCTTCTTGTGCATCTGTGTGGCTATGAATAATTCTTTCTTTTCTCTCTTGGCATTCTCTGCCGCGATCTCTTTGTTCTTTTGTTTAGTCAACTCTGATTCAATCTTGTTGATCTTGGCCACTCTTATAATTCTGTCCTCGTAGTCCAATGCTTCTTTGACCATTCTATTTGCTTCAGCTATCTTTCTCATAGCTGTGTCATAGTCATTACCTGATTCTGTGATAATTTTTCCTAGGTCAATGCCTGCCTCCGCGGCAGTCTTGAATGCATCTGTGTTTTTTAATTTGTCAAATAATGATCCTGCTTTTTCCGCCGCATAATCATAAGCATCTCCAAATGGTCCTCCAATTGTGAGTGCCAGTCCTCTTGCTTCGTGGTCAAATTGTTTCATACCAGGAATGATCCTTGCTATGAAGTTGTGTGCATCAATCAATGAATCAACAAAGCCAAAGAACTTTTCTTTTACAAAGTCAACGGACCTTGCAACCTTTTCTGCTATGAAGTCTCTGAACTTGCTCATTACTTCACCTAGGTGATCAAACACGGCTGAAACCTGTGCCAATGTTCTTCCTAGTCCATTTTGAACTGATAAGGCACCAATCAAACTTGCCACTGCTACCAATACCAAACCAAATGGGTTTCTTATCATTGCCGCTGTCAGTAATTTGAATGCTTTTGTTATACCATTGATAGTCAGTATCAATGCTCCACCTATGGCTGGTGCCGCTATGGCTCCCATTGCAATCCCAACCTTGTCCATATTGTTGCCCATAATCAATAGTGCATCATTGAACTTGCCAATCACTGTTCCCAGTGCTTTACCTAAACTCTTTTGAAATTCTTCATTGCCAATTATGGCATCTGTCATTGTGGTCACCACATCACCTAATGCTCCTGACAGTCCTGATTTACCAACTAGGTCTTTAGCATTGTTGGCCGCGATACCCAAGTTGGATACTTTAGTTGATAAGTTCTGTAATACATTCTGTGTGGCACCACCAAAATCTTCTTTGATACCTTTAGATAGTGCGGCTGTTATGGCCGCGGCACCCTCTGCCGTCTTACCAAATTCTGATATCTGTAATCTGGTTAGGCCAAGTTGTTCTTCCAATATTCTGAAAACAGGAACACCTCTGTCCGCCAGTCTGTTAAGTTCTTCCAGACCCAAACCACCTGATACTGTTCTAGAAAATAGATCAGTCATAGCTTCTAGTGTCCCAATCTGGTCAGTTGTGATCGCCGCTGTGTCTGTGAATGTGGTTAACAGTTCTTTTGTTGGTTCAATACCTGAAGCTTTCAATTTAATGAATGCTGTAGATAGATCCTCTACACTGAACTGTGTCTCTGTTGAAAACTTGGTGATAAAATCAAAGGCCTTACCACCTTCTCTGGCTGAGCCAGTCACTGATTTCAATGAAGTCCTAAGATCTTCAAATCTCATAGAAGTTGATATTATTGATTTAGCAAAGGCACCCGTGGCCAGGGCCGCACCAACTCCTAATAGTGTTTTTTGTAGACCACTGAAACCTTGTTGGGTCTTTTGTGCTGATGAACCTACTTTTTTTAGGTTCCTTTGCACACTACC
>CETY01014230.1_pt1 | contig 16503 bp, 9 predicted proteins | sample 361551 | NCBI WGS metagenome assembly CETY01 (sample SAMEA2623135, study PRJEB7988) | marine metagenome | biome: marine biome (ENVO:00000447); feature: deep chlorophyll maximum layer (ENVO:xxxxxxxx); material: "saline water (ENVO:00002010), including plankton (ENVO:xxxxxxxx)" | depth 45 m | reverse complement strand
GTAACGTGACTGTGGCGGGATTAGCGACGATCGTATCGACCGGACAGCCCGTGACCTTGGGAGACTCGACCACGGCGAACTTCGGTAGTTTGGACTTCGCCGGAGCTGCAGTGACGATAACCGAAGGAAGCGCGATGGCGATAGCTGCATCCGAGGCGACCGGAGCTTTGGCCCTGGTGGCGAGCGGAGCGATCACGCAGAGCGGAGCCATTGCGGGATCTAGTACCTCGAGTTTTACGACCACTCCGGACGATGCCGATATTACATTGACTCATGCTAATAATGCTTTGGTTGGAGCGATCACACTTGTGAGTACGGATACGAATACGGATAACACTGAAATCGTACAGTTAACAAACAATACGGCTGGCGGAACTATTTTGGGTGGAACTACTAACTCGGGGACTCTGACTGTTGTTTCGACTTTGGGCGCCATTACTCAAACAGGTGCTTTGAACGTAGGTTCGACTTCAAGTTTCACAGCTTCTGCAAACGACGCAGCGATTACTCTTAGTACTACTACAAATGCATTGACCGGTAATGTTACGATTTCTTCGCAAGGAACGACCGGTCATGTCACAATCGACAACGGTACGACCGCTTTGGGCGTGCAAGGCACGGCGAACGGGAACTTGGCTTTGACCAGCGGTCAAGCCATCACTGATAGCGCTGTATTAACCGTGTCCGGAACTACTACTGCGACTACCGACGTGGCAGACAAGGCAATTACCTTAAATCAATTGGCTTCCACCGGTAACGTGTCGTTGAACTCTTCCGGAACCTCTGGCAATGCTGTTGTGAATAACACTACAACTGCCTTGGGCTTGGCGGGCTCGACGATTGGAGGAACTTTAACTGCAGAGACGGATAACTCCATCACTGTCAATGGGACCGTAACCTCTTCGGGAACTACTTCCGTTTCCGCTTCCGACGACGTTGTCTTTGCCGCAGCCGGGGCCTTGGCTTCGGGCAATGGAAATATTACCGTTACCGCTGACGACGACAATACGCCCGCAGGTACCGGTGGAGCGATTACCATGGCGGATGGCTCTACTATAAATTCGGGAACGGGTACGATCACCCTTTCTGCTGATGAAGACGTTGCTCTTGGTGGTCTCACCACAACAAATGCAACAGCCAATGCCGTCGCCATAACCTCCGATAATGGCTCTATAACGGATGGAGGAGATACAAATACCGATATTTCCGCGACAAATGCTAATGCCGTAGTAACTTTAACTGCCAAAACCAATATTGGTCTACTTAATGCAGACAATGTTTTGGTTGCCCCTACGAATGCTCTTGAAACGGCAATTACGAATATCAGCGCTGTAATCACAGATGCCACCGGTGACATTGCCTTGGATAATACTACCTCGGGTGTTTTGACATTGAATTCGGTCAATCCTGATGCAGACGGAACTGCTGCTCTTTGGATTCAGAACAGCAATGGAATTACAGTGGGAGCGGGAACATGGACGATCAATAACAACGATAGTATTGCTCTAATCGCCACCGCCGGAAACGTGACTTTCCCCGATGGCGGTGCCGGGGTAATCGATGCAAGCGGCAATTTGGTGACTCCAGACATCTCAGTTGGGACAGGCAAGGTCCGTCTTGAGGCAGCGGCAGGCGTTGTTCAAGACAGTGCGTCCAATGCTTTGGTAATTGCCGCTTCAGACCTTGTTCTTAAGTCGAATACCTTGAACAACGAGACAACAGGTGCAGCAGTCGGAAACTTTGGAGTTGGTAAAACCGTCGAACTTGCGACTCTGCTCACCGGAAGTCTAGACGTCGACGTAAATTCGGCTAGTCAACAACTTCGTATCATTGGCGCCAACAGCAGTGGCGTTTCAGCTGATCTGAAGATTGCCGATCTTGATTCCGACACCTTGGCCATTAGCACTAATGCAGGTGCATTGACCGTAAATGTGCTTAATGGAATTACAACTGCGGCTCAAGACGATGCGGACGAGTCAACGCCCACGCTCTCCATTGCCAACACCATCAACACGAACAATGCCAATATCGAATTGAACGTACTTGGTAAGAACGTTGCAGCCGGCGGAAACGCCGCTCAAGTAGACGGTAAGGTCAGCGTATTGTCTGGTGCTGTTATTCAAAGCGATGGGACCAACAATCAGTTGGGTATCACGAATTTCAATGGTGACGTAAATCTTGTCGGTCAGGTATTTGCCAACGCCAACGAAACCATTTCGATATCCGCGCCTTCTTCGAATATCGTCGTACAATCAACGGGAGTTGCAGGTAGCGGTGTGCTCACCCTTAGTCCCGGCGCTGGCTTTGAAGCGGTATTTCAACCCGGTGCAAATGTTACCGTCGTTAAAGGTGTTGGCGTTTCCGGTAACTTGATAGTGAAGAATGCAACTAACGTTACGATGGATCCTACTTCTTCTGTAGTAGTCGATGGAAGTGTTGATATCGGTCACGGTGGCGCAGGTGGGGTTGCGGATTCCGTCACGGGAAACATTACTCTCACCAATATTACCTTGGATGCCAATGGCGATGGTGATGGCGCCGGAGGATCAGCTCAACTCAAGGTTAAGTCTACCACCGGTAATATTACCCTAGCTGGAACCATTGATCTCAATGCTGATCCCGATGTGACTGCTCAAGCCAATGATATTGAGATAATAGCTGAGAATGGTTCGATCATAAATGCAAGTGGTTCGGTGACTGCGATCGATGAAGTCGACAACTTAGTTCTCACTGCCAAGGGTTCAATTGGGACTGCGGCCGCCCCAATCACGGTTAATGCAAAGTCAATTACGCTTACTTCCAATGCTACTACAGGAACGCCCAATATTTACATTGAGAATAATCCAAATGTTCTGGATAGAGATGCCGGTTCTAGCGATGTTACCCTTGGTACTGTCACTACCGGTACTCGTCTGGGTAACATCTCTTACAAACAGACTGGTCAAAACCTCTTGGTCAGTGGTGCTGTAACCAGTAATGGCGGAAGTATTCTCATCGATCCTCCCGTTGACGTCACTGTAACTGCGGACATTAATGCAGCAGGCGGCAACATCACTTTGCAAGCGAGCAACGACATCTCCTTCACAACCGGCGATTTGATCACTTCCGGCGCAGGAACGATTTTGGTTCAAGCCGATAGTGACTCCGATGGCGTCGGTAACCTCACTTTTACGAATGCAGGTACAGCCGGAGATGAGAAAATACGTGTAGGAGCAGGAACGATTCAATTAAGAGGCGAGCACATTTCATTGAATGATTTCTCTGCCATTACTACTGGTAAAATCGACATCCTTGCCGGGCAGGGTGGCGCCTCTACCGGAGAAGTTTTCAGTGGTTCTGTCGCCAATGCTTCCCCCGACTTGAGTGCAGCAACCTTTGACATTGAGGCTAAGGGCGCAGGAATCGGTCAATCAGGAGGAAATACTCTTGAAATCGTTTCTTCAGGCCAAGTCGATGCCGAGGCGGATGGTGCCATACACATCACTTCGGTTGCCGGAAATGCTTTGTCCGTTGGCTTAATCGATGCAGCTGCCAACACCGTAACCTTGGTCGGTAACAACGGAGTGACCGATACCGGAACTGATGCCGCCACCGATGTTATTGCTACTACTTTGACCATCAATGACGGAGCAGCAGGCTCTGCTGGGACAATTACTCTTGATACGGCAGTGGCCACCCTGAATCTCATTGGTGGAACTGTTATCATACATGACGGAGACGGCATTGACATCTCCTCGATAACTGCAACTTCCTTGGATCTTCTCACGGCTGGTGGCATTACTGATTCCGGTGCCGTTGCGATTACCAACTTGGCAAAGTTCAACTCCACCGGAAATTCAATAGTTTTAGGTGATGCAACTGCCGCGAATTTCGGAATTCTCGATTTTGCCGGCTCCACAGTTACGATTACGGAAGCCAGTTCAACTCAGATTGCCGCTTCCGAAGCGACCGGGGCTTTGACCTTGGTTGCCGCTGGAGCGATTACTCAGTCCGGAGTGATCGACTCCATTTCCACCTCCAGCTTTAATGCCGGCGCCAACACCATTACTTTGACTCAAGCCAATGACTTTGCCGGAGCTGTCAGCTTGTCCAACACGGGAACCAATCTCGTACAAGTCACCGATGCTAATGCGATAGACTTAGGAACCGTCAACGTCGGCGGCGCCCTCACCGTTAGCTCATCCGGGACGATCACCGATTCGGGTAATTTGACCGTTGTTGGTTTGGCCACTTTAGCTTCAGGAGGTAATGCCATTACTCTTGGCGATGGCACGACTGCCGCCTTCGGCAGCATCGATTTTTCCGGTTCCACCGTTACGATCACTGAGGGTGATGCTATGGTTGTAGCCGCATCCGAGGCTACTGGTGCGTTGAGCCTTACGGCTAACGGTGCAATTTCACAAACTGGAAGAATAGACGCAGACAATACCTCGCTGTTCGTCAACACCGGTGGTACTAACGACAGCATTACTTTGACTACCGCAACTAATGACTTTACCGGTGCCGTAAGCGTGACTGCGAGTGATGCTACTAGCGTCGTATCCATCACGGATGCCAATGCAATCGATCTTGGCGCCGTGTCCATTGGTGATGCGTTTACGGTAACTTCGACCGGAGCAATCACGGACAGTGCTAATGTCTCGGTTGGCGGATTGGCTTTACTTAATTCCGGTGGTAACTTGATAACCCTAGGCGACAGTACAACTGCAAATTTCGGAAGCATTGACTTCGCCGGTTCAACTGTTGGGATTACAGAAAGTAGCGCAATGGCTATCGCTGCCTCTGAAGCTACTGGCGCGTTGAACTTGAGCGCAACCGGAGCGATTACTCAAACTGGTGCTATCGACGCCGATAGCACAACGAGAATCTCTGCCGGAGCCAATGCTATCACGCTTGCCGATGCAGCCAATGACTTCACCGGGGCAGTTAGTTTAAGCAACACGGGAGCGTTCGATGTTGCTGTGCGTGATGCAAACGCCCTGGACCTCGGAACAGTTGGAGTCGGACGGGATTTAACCGTAACGACCGGCGGAACCTTGTCTGATAGTGGAGTCGTTTCCGTTCCAGGATTAGCGACCATTGTTTCAACTGGTCAAACTGTCGCTTTGGGTGACACGACTACCGCAAACTTCGGAAGCTTGGACTTTGCAGGAGCTGCTGTGACAATCACCGAGGACAGTGCCATGTCGATTGCAGCATCCGAAGCTACCGGAGCGTTGAGCTTGACTGCTAACGGAGCTATCACTCAAACGGGTGCTATAGATGCTGACGCTACCTCGAGCTTCACAGCCGGAGCTAACGCAATTACGCTGACCCAAGCCACTAACGACTTTACCGGTTCCGTTTCCTTGACTGGTGGAGTGACATCCTTGAAGGACGCGAACGATTTGACAGTGAGCTTGACGACAAGTGGAACTGCTGCTCTAACCGCGGTGAATAGCCTAACGGTGAACGGAACTGTGAGCGGAGCGACCAGTGATTTGTCAACTGCCGCCGCTGCTACGAGCTTCGGAGCTACGACAGTGAGTCGTAATCTTTCTGTGACAGCTTCCGGAGCGGTGAGCGATACGGGTAAATTGGCCGTTGCCGGTACCACCACGATTAGCGCTACGGGTCAAACCGTGGAGTTGGACACTGCGACCAACGACTTTAGCGGAGCAGTGACGGTGACTGGCGGAGCGACGATCTTAAAGGATGCCACCGACTTGACGGTTAGCCTGGCGACAAGCGGAACAACCGCTATCACCGCGGTGAACAGCTTGACGTTGGATGGAAGAGTTAGTGGAGCTACCAGCGATCTTACTACAACTGCCGCTGCTACGAGTTTTGGAACAACTGCTGTGGGGCGGAATCTATCAGCGACAGCTTCCGGTAATATTTCCCAAACGGGAGCCTTGGATGTCGAAGCTACATCAATTTTTACTACACAGACGAACGATACCACAATCACTCTGACTAATGTAGCCAATGAGTTTACCGGTGCAGTCAGCTTGATTTCGACCGACTCTGACAGTAATAATGAAGAAGCAGTCCAACTTACGAATTCGATCGCTACGATACTCGGAGGTTCGACTGAAAGTGGTTCACTGGTGGTGGTCTCCAAGACTGGCAACATTTCGCAAACTGGATCTCTGGATGTCGATACAACCTCGAGTTTCACTACGGAAGCTGATGATGCCGATATTACTCTCGGCCATACAGGCAACGCTTTGACTGGGGCTATTTCCTTGGTCAGTACTGACACTAATGCAGATAATACGGAAATCGTTCAGTTGACGAACAATACTACCGGTGGAACAATTTTGGCCGGTAGTACTGAAACCGGTACCTTGTCCGTAACTTCCACCCTCGGAAACATTTCACAAACAGGTGCGTTAAACGTCGGTTCCACTTCAAGCTTCTCGACATCCGCTGATGATGGTGACATCACCTTGACTCACGCTAGCAACTCTCTTGTTGGTGCCATCTCTCTGGTTAGTACGGATACTAACGCAGACAACACGGAAGTCGTTCAGTTAATTAACAACACTACCGGCGGAACGATTTTGGGTGGTAGTACTGAAACCGGTACTTTATCTGTGATTTCCACGCTCGGTAGCATCACGCAGACCGGAGCCTTGAACACAGGTTCGACCTCAAGCTTTTCGACTTCCGCAGACGATGCTGATATCACCTTGAATGAACCCGCCAATGCACTAACGGGAGCTATTACTCTTATCAGCACGGACACGGATGCCGATGATGAAGAAGTCGTTGTCATCACCAACTCCATCGCCACTGTTCTAGGTGGTTCTACCCAGAGCGGAACGCTTTCCGTGACCTCTGCAAATGGTAACATCACACAAACGGGATCTTTGGATGTTGATGGAATAACTACTATATCTGCCGCGACTAACTCTATTACTTTGGATAACGCTGCCAACGACTTCACCGGAACAACTGGAGGCGTTGTCAATGTTACTGGCGGGGTAACGAGCCTCAAGGATGTCAATAACATAGACCTTGGACAGGTTTCGACCAGTACCCTTGATCTTGTCGCTGGTACTGAAGTAACTGATGATGCGCAAACCGCTACCGTAACTGGTGCCACTAAGGTTGAGGCAGGTACCGATATTGTTCTTGATACAGCATCTAATACCTTTGGAGAGCTAACCCTCAAGGCAGGTAATGAAATTGCAATTAGAGAGACCGGTAGCATGTCAGGCACTGCTGCTGCTCAATCTCTTCAAGCACGAGCCACCACTGGTATTGAATTCAAGTCCGGAACGGCCGTATCGAAATTGGCTGCTCTTTCCGATGCTGGAGATATCAAAATTGCTAACACAGGAGGTTTGACTATCTCTCCTGTTGCCTCATTTACCAAAAACTTAGGGCTCTCCGGAATTGCACTTTCCGGCGGGGCTGAAGCCAAAGTAGAGGTCTTGACGCAAAGCCCAATAACAGTGGACGCTCCAATTACGAATGAAACAGTCGGTAAGATTATACTTGCCGCTCAAGGTACCGCAGCCACTGACGACGTTACCATTAACTCGACCATTACCGGAGACGCAGTAGAGGTATATGCTGGAGATACAATAACGCTAAGTTCTACGGCATCTCTTCAAGTCAAGGATGCTGCAGCCACCTATACTTCCCTGCAGGTTCATGACGTTACTTCAACTCGGGGATATGGAACAACAAAGCTTCATTACGGTACCAATTACGACTCGGGAGTGCTTTCCTCAGGTTTTGCTATGGCCGACGACGTAGTTATTTCCGATCTCGCTACGCTCGAAAGTATTTTAGAAATTAATCATGTAAGCAGTACCAAGCTTGTTATTTATGGTCCTAGTCGCCGTTTGCTTTATGTTACGGATGATCAAAATCAGGAGTATTTCATAGCCTTGGATCCATCAGTAGAGCTCGCCGGAGAATGGAATCGTTCCGATCTTGGAAATATCTTCATTTCCAATGAGCTTACCACTGGTTCGTTCTTCCAATCACAAGAAGTAGGAACTATTGAGATCGAAGAGCTTAAGGAAAACTAATTCTTTAAATTTAGTTTTTTCCTTTGATCCGCGTAACGAGCGTGAATGTCTTTAGATAGTCGCAATTGTGCCCTTTTCGCTTTCCATCAATCTAGATAACTTAGTATTCCTTCTTCTCTAATCGATTCCATTGCGAAAGGGCGGTATGAAGAATTGGTACCCGAATCCAGACTTTTGCCTTTCGGAATTTGATTATTCCGAAATGAAGTTTATTTCCTATGAAGAGTCTAGGGTGCAGTGACTGAATTTCCGTTGTCTGTCGGTCCGAGGCTCGCGAGGGCTGGTACTGCCGTTCGTGCCCACTCTTCAGCGGAATGATAGCCTCCGGCAGCTTCTCCGAAGCAGGAACGGAGCATACCAGTGTCGATGATGCCGGGATTGAAGGCGACTGCAGCGAGACCACTTGGTAATTCTTTGGAAAGGGCTTGGGTAAGACCTTCGATCGCCCATTTCGTAGCGCAGTACGGGGCTACATCCGGTGCGGTGGAGCGACCCCAGTAGGAACTGAAGTTGGCGATGACGCCACGCTCGGCATCCTCCATGAACGGCAGAAAGGCGCGAATGGAGTTGTGGACACCTCCAAGGTTTACGGCGAGAATTTTGGCGAACTCCTCGGGCGAAATATCCTTTAACGGAGCATTTCCGTTCATGAGGGCTGCGTTGTTTACGAGCAGATTGGGTGCACCGAGGTGTTCAATGACGGTTTTCGCGAAAGAGTGCATGGCGGCATCATCGGTGACGTCTACCGCTTGGAAGATATGCGGATCGCCTAATTCCTCAGCCAGAGTTGCAATCGAATCCGCAGTCCTTGCGCATCCGGCCACTTTCCAACCTAGTCGGGCGAATTCCAAGGCCATGGCCCGACCTAATCCTCGGGAACATCCCGTAATACAGGCCATGCCTGCGGCGATCATGGTTGAGGAGAAGTCTCGCCGGGTTGATCCACTGCACCTGGGCCCTTGTGGTGCGGTGGTTGGCTAGCCAGGTTCCAGTGTGCGTATAGCCAAATGACGCCGAATAGGGTTCCCAGACCGATAATGATTAAACGCTCGAAGAGATTTTTCCTTCGTTTGGCCTTTGTGGTTGTTTCTTCAGTCATTGCCTAATTGAAAGTGAATGGTGGGAGATACTGGATTCGAACCAGCGACCTCATGCGTGTCATGCATGCGCTCTAACCAACTGAGCTAATCCCCCTTTAGAAGAAAACTATCTTAAAATGAGCATGGGAGGTGGCTTGTCAACGAAAGGTTCTCGGTTGATTGAAGCTTATCCTTATTTGAACAATTTAATGGAAGGCCAATGGGATGAGATGCCGGAAATTTGAGAGAGTCGGTTCTTTACGGGTTACCCATCTAACCGGTAACATTTCCCAAGCATGAAAAAAGCGTTGATTACTGGTATAACCGGACAGGATGGCTCGTATTTAGCTGAGTTTCTTTTGGAAAAGGGATACGAGGTGCATGGAATCGTGCGGAGGGCATCGACTTTCAATACAAGTCGATTGGATCATCTCTACAAGGATCCCTTGGTGGATGACACCCGACTCTACCTGCATTACGGGGACTTGGCGGATGCCGTCCAACTGGTCAAGCTGCTCTATCAATTGCAACCTGATGAAATTTACAACTTGGGAGCCCAAAGCCACGTCCGCGTTTCCTTTGACGTGCCCGAGTATACCGGTGACGTTACCGGCTTGGGCGCCGTAAGAATCTTGGAAGCGGTTCGCGAAGCAGGCTTGGTGGAAAAAGTACGTTACTATCAGGCTTCCTCTTCGGAGATGTTTGGAAAGGTGCAGGAAGTGCCCCAGAAGGAAACGACGTCTTTGTGGCCCCGTTCTCCGTATGGTTGCGCCAAGGTCTTTGCCCATTGGCTTACGATCAACTATCGCGAGTCCTACGGGTTGCACGCCAGCAGTGGGATTTTGTTTAATCACGAATCTCCTAGACGTGGGGAAACTTTTGTCACCCGAAAAATAACCCGTGCCGCAACTCGTATAAAGTTGGGTCTCCAGAACAAGCTGATACTCGGCAATCTGGATGCAAAGCGGGACTGGGGTTATGCTAAGGAGTACGTCGAGGCCATGTGGTTGATGCTTCAGCAGGAGAAGCCTGACGATTACATCATCGCTACTAACGAAACACACACCGTGCAAGAGTTCTTGGATGAAACTTTCGCCTATTTGGCCTTGGACAGTAAGGAACATGTCGGATTTGACGAAAAATACGAGCGGCCCGCCGAGGTTGACTTACTGATCGGGGATGCATCTAAAGCCAAGGAAAAGTTTGGCTGGGAACCAAAGGTGACCTTTAAGGAATTGGTACGCATTATGGTCGATGCCGACATGAAACTGGCAGAGAACGAGCTAGCTTTGCAAAATGCAACTACCTGAAGATCTGGGCACCCTTTTATGAAAATCTTTGTTTCCGGGCATTTGGGTATGGTCGGTTCCGCTGTTGTCCGAGCTCTCAAACTGGAAGGTGGTTGGGATGTCGTTACTCGGACACGTGCGGAACTTAATCTTTACGACCAAGCGGCAGTGGACGGCTTTCTGGCTTTTGAGAAACCCGATGTTGTTCTTAATGCGGCCGCCAGAGTAGGTGGGGTTTATGCCAACAATACCTACCCAGCCGAGTTTATCCGAGAAAATTTGGCAATCAACCTGAACCTTGTTCATTCCTCTTGGAATAACAGCGTAAAGCGTTTTCTCAACTTGGGCAGTTCATGTATTTACCCCCGTGGCGCACCTCAACCGATGAAAGAGGAGTGCTTGCTCACGGGTACTTTGGAAAAGACGAACGAGGCGTATGCCATAGCAAAAATCTGCGGTTTGGAACTATGCCGTCACTACCGTAACCAGTACGGTGTTCTCTTTCATTCGGCAATGCCTACGAACCTTTATGGTCCGGGCGATAATTATCACCCCAAGAATTCGCATGTATTGCCTGCTCTGATTCGTAAGTTTCACGAGGCAAAAGAGGCTGGTACTGCTAAGGTTACAATTTGGGGGACTGGAAAACCACGGCGTGAATTTTTGCATGTCGATGATTTGGCGAAGGCTCTTCTGCATCTTCTAAAACTTGATGATCCTCCCGATTGGGTTAACGTCGGATGCGGAAAAGACATTTCTATCCGTGAATTGGCTGAACTGGTAATCTCGGTAGTAGGATTCGAGGGCGAAATCATACAGGATACTTCTATGCCCGATGGTAATCCCAAAAAGTTGATGGACGTATCACGAATGTTGAGCACAGGCTGGTCGCCAAGTATTTCCTTGCAGGATGGTATTACTCGAACTTACGAGGAATTTCTAAAAAAGTTGGCTGGTGGTGAACTTCGGGATTCCCGATAGTCGAGTGTGCGGTAATCTAGTCGAATTGCTTCTTGAATTCGCGAAAGTCGTCTGACATTTCACGAATTTGGTAACGCAGAGCTTCGACTTCGTCACGAAGTTCCTTGAACTCCGTCTCCATTGATTCCACTTTTTCTATGCTTGGGTCCGGGGCAGGTACGTAGACAGTGGAACCCTCGCTTTCCTCAACGGCGGGAGGGGGGGCAAGCGTGTGACGCCATCGCCGTTCCTTTTGACCTGGAGCGGGATCCATGTCCATAACCAGCGGTTCGTCGCGGTCTTGCATTTCCGTTATGGTTTCTTCTACGTCTGAAAGACTTTCGAAATCGAACATACGGCTCGCTCGGCTACGCAACTGCCCTCCGGTTTGGGGACCCCGGTTCAATAATTCGGCAAGAATTGCTCGTTCGGGTTTAATCAGGTCGAGCTTTTTTTCCGAGTGATGTTGAAATTTAGGGACTCTAGACCCCACGAGGTCCATTCTGAAGGCAAGCCCTTTAGTGCGCAACTGATCTATGGAGTGGGAGACTTGTTCCTCGGAGAAATTTACTCTTGGACTCCTATTGTTCTTTTGGTTGCAAGCATTCAGGAGTGAATTGAGGGTCATCGGATAGTACTCAGGTGTGGTCAACTCCTTTTCAATCAACGAACCCAGTACTCGGCACTGTTCAAAGTCGAGCTTGGGCAACTCACTTTCGGACTCTTCCCGGAGTTGGGCTTCTTCCATACTTTGAGGTGGCGGATTTTGGGAACCCGCTAATTAATTGAGGTAAAACTAAACGACTTCGACGTTTACCTTTCGGTGTTCCCTGTCGAATTTGACTTTACCGTCCTTGAGAGCGAAAAGGGTGAAGTCGCGTCCACAACCCACATTGCTGCCCGGGTGGTACTTGGTCCCACGCTGACGCATGATGATGTTGCCCGCTACTACACTTTCACCGCCGAACTTTTTAACTCCGAGGCGCTTGCTGTTGCTGTCGCGACCATTCTTAGAAGTGCTTTGTCCTTTTTTATGAGCCATGGATTTTCTCTTTTCTTTGGGTTACTTGGCGTTGATGGACTCGATTTCAATCACTGAAATATGTTGTCGGTGCCCTTTGCGACGTTTGTAGCCTTTACGGCGTTTTTTCTTAAAGATGATGACTTTCTTAGCTCTCTTGTTTTCAAGGATCTTTACCTTGACTGAGGCGCCTTCGACGAAGGGTGCACCGAAAGAAGCTTTGCCGTCGTCAACGAGCATGAGTACTTTGTCAATATCTATGACGTCCCCCTCTGTTGATTCAGGGAAACGGTTTACGAAGAGTTTGTCACCTTGCTCTACGGTGAATTGACTACCTTGGGTCTCAATAGTGGCTTTCATTTTCGGAAAAAGGTTAAATAAAACAATTTTCGTGTAAAGAGGCAAGGAATTTGGAACCGGAAGATTCTTGCTCGAATGTTCCAATTGTTCATTCTCTTTTAGCTTATGGTCACCGTGCAGACAGTTAAGAAAGTCGATGCCGCTAAGGTTCGGGATTATTTTGGTGGTGAAAAGGTCTTGGAGTATTACGCTCATGCCGCCACTTCAATAGGGCTCTGGGAGTCCGAGTCGAAGGTGTTTCAGCGAGTTTTTTCAGACAAGTCGGCTAGTTTACTGGAACTGGGCTGTGGGTGTGGACGCATATCCTTTGGGCTTTGGGAGCTGGGCTACAAGCATCTTCTAGCAACTGATTTCTCACGCAAGATGATCGAAAGGGCTCGACGCTTGGGCCGAGCTATGGATTATGGAGTGCACTTGCGAGTGGCTGACGCCACGAGTTTGGCATTCGAGGATGATCTATTTGACGGTGCCGTTTTCGGCTTCAATGGACTCATGCAAATTCCCGCTCGCATTAATCGCCGTAAAGCCATGTCTGAAATTTTCAGGGTTCTTCGTCCGGGAAGTTATTTCGTTTTCACTACTCATGATCGTGAATGCTCTAAGTGGAAGAAGTTCTGGAGGCGTGAGAAATTAGCTTGGCGCAAGGAGAATCAAATTCCCGAGTTACTCGAGTATGGAGATCGATTCGAATCTACGGACATGGGGAAGCTTTACATTCACGTACCAACGAAGGCAGACGTCATGTCCGACCTTAGGAAGGTGGGCTTCAAGGTCGAGGTAGACGCGTTGCGATCCCAGTTGGCGAATGAGAGTGTTCTCGTGAGAAAGTTTTCGGACGAATGCCGTTTTTGGGTTGCGAGGAAGCCCGATACCGTCTCAACGCCCGACTAGGCATTCCGAATCAAGGGTCATCGATCCGACTCGGGTCGCAGATCCAGTCATGGTCACGTTGAATTCGTCGTCGATGCGGAGCTCAATCTTTCCTCCCGGCATATGGACGGTAATGTTGTCATCGCAAGCTCCCATCTTTCGGGCCACGGCTCCGGCGGCGGAACTGCTACTGCCCGAAGCAAGTGTATAACCTGCTCCGCGCTCCCAGATTTCGATGCGAATGTTGTTTCGGTCCAAAACCTCGAGAAACTGAACGTTTGTACGATTTGGAAAGTTGGAGTGGTTTTCTAGAATCGGACCGATGTCACAGGCGAAAGCTCGATCTACTTTGTCTACCGGAACGACACAATGGGGGTTGCCGATTGTCGCAGCGTAGTATTGAAGTTTTTGTCCTGCGGCTTCTATCGATTCATCGAGTACTTCGCGAGGATGGCCTTCTACGTCTACCGGGATTTCGTCGCTGTGAAAACTGACTTTTCCCATCTCGACTGAAATTACTGAGGCGTCCGAAGTCACTTCGCAAGTTACTATTCCTCCAAGGGTATGGATTGAGAAGGGCTCAACACCCACTTTGCCTTGGTCGCGAAGATAACGCGCAAAAATTCTCAATCCATTGCCGCTTTTTTCGGCCTCGCTTCCGTCGGGATTGAGGATGCGGAGTCCAAAGTCGGCTTCAGTTGTTAAGGAGGGTCCCAAAAGAATACCATCGGAACCCAAGCCAAAATTGCGGTGGCAGATTTTGATTATCTCGTTTTCGGCCAGGGGTTGTGAACATTCACTTGGTTCGAGTACTAGGTAATCGTTCCCCAATGCATGGTATTTCTCAAAATTCATGATACAAGGTTTAAGATTCCAAACTTCTTTTCAATACCCATTCAATGATTGCTTGATCGTCGTCACCTGCGTCTCTGACGACGGCCAGAAACTCGCTTGGGTGCAGGTCGTTGGTTTGAAAGAAATTTCGGTCTCCTCCGCAGCAGTACATTGTGTCGGTAGGTAATTCGCCGCGAAGTTTTGCTCTGGCCTTTGGAATAATACGTGGCAACCAGCGAATTCCCTCAATGTCTTCACTTTTTGCCGGCAGTGTCGCGGAGTCCATTCGGTGGCGCGACGCACGGCCTTCTTGTTCTCGTAGAAAGTAATCTCGTCTGGCATCATGAATGAGAAGAAACGTGGCGAGGTCAGGTGCCCCTTCGCAAACCCAATCCTCGGCAAAGTCAAAGACATCCATTACGTTCATCCCTATCGAGGCAAGAAACTGTAGGTCCTCTTCCGCAAGAAAACCTTCGGGAGAACACTGGCCTTTTTCGTATCGCTCTACGGCGTCTCTCCAAATCTTCTCCAACTTTGAATGGTAGTTGTAGCTCATGTTGAGGGATTATATGCGAAATTCAGATTATGGTCGGGAGGAAGAGTGTATTTGTCGCTCAACGGAATTCAAAAAGCCGATTTGGTAATGAATAAGCGAGTCTTTGCGTTCATAATAGAGATTTCATTTTGAAATCTGTCAACCATTTGGGGAACAGGTCGGAAACCAAATCAACCGGAACTTTTCAATTCAAGCTAGGTCGCGAAAGTAATTATTTTCCTGCCAGCTTGAAATCGATTTGTTTTTCAGCGTGATCTACTTGGTAGACAAGAACCTTTATATGTTGGCCGAGCTTTAGGCGCTTGCGAGGGTTTCGCCCCACAATAGACGTACCATTCGTCGCGACTCGGTAATTTTGGTCTCTTGGTAAGGTGCGCAGAGGAACGAAACCTCGGGCCAATGTTTCAGGTAATTCAATGAAAAACCCTTTTTTAATGATATCCGTGATAACTGCATCGTGCGGTGTTGTTTTATTCTCTTTCAGTTCTCGCTCATAGTAAGCGACGAGTTTTGTCTTCACGGATTCACGTTCGGCATCCACGCTATTGCGTTCCGTTACGGAAATATGTTTGGCTATGCCGTCCAAGCGCTTGGTGTCTGGTCTCTTCCTTTGCTCGGAAGAGAGGATTCCTTCAACTATGCGATGGACTACGAGGTCGGCATAGCGTCGGATAGGTGAGGTGAAGTGCAGGTAATCTTGCTTGGCCAAGCCATAGTGCCCATCCGAGGTCGCTCGATAACAGGCCTGCTTCAGGCTGCGTAAAAACTTGATTCGTAGCACTTGAGCCAAGGGGTGCTTGTGAATGGAAGCCAAAAGCTTGGTCACTTCTTTTCGATTTGTGAGATCTCCGCAAGATAGGTCATAGAGAGATACGAAAGCCCTCAGTTCTTCCAAGTTTTCAGGATCTGGGTCTGGATGAACACGATGAATCCCCGGTAATTTTCGTTTTCGCAATTCCTTTGCCACGGTTTCATTGGCAAGGAGCATGAATTCCTCGATCAGGCTATGGCTATCATCGTTTTCGATTTGGATAATTCGTTCGGGAACACCTCTTGCATCAACCAAAATTTTCACTTCGGTGCTAGCTAAGTCCAATGAACCTGCTCTCAATCGTGAAACTCGCAGCTTAGTGGCAATGGACCACAGCGTTTTAATGGTAACTCGAATTTGCCCGAGAACACCCTCGGGGATTTTGGAAAGCGGTATGCCGGGGTTCCCTGAGTATCGGCTTTGGGGTGGTTTGGCCGAGCGAATAGCCGCCAAGTCTTTTTCCGTCATGAACAATTTTGCCTGTTCATAAGTGAGGCGCTTGTCGCTTCGAATTACGCTCTGTTCCAGCTTACTCCGTCGAAATTTTCCATCTTTGCCGAATCTAAAAAGAACCGATTTCACCAGCCTGTCTTCATCTTCGACCAAACTACAGATTCCGTTCGACAACTTTTGCGGCAGCATAGGTACCACCTCTCCGACCAAGTAAGTGGAGTTGCCCCTTCTGCGGGCTTCATG
>CETY01004012.1_pt1 | contig 16505 bp, 8 predicted proteins | sample 361551 | NCBI WGS metagenome assembly CETY01 (sample SAMEA2623135, study PRJEB7988) | marine metagenome | biome: marine biome (ENVO:00000447); feature: deep chlorophyll maximum layer (ENVO:xxxxxxxx); material: "saline water (ENVO:00002010), including plankton (ENVO:xxxxxxxx)" | depth 45 m | reverse complement strand
GCAGCGGTTAATAAAGGTACTAGTTTTGATTGATCTAAACCTTGCGATTTAGTTCCATCTTTTTCACCTGCTATTGCTTCGGGTACTGCTGTTACTTCGTGTGCAAAGAAACCGTCAACAGTATTTCCAGGGGTTTTTTTAAAGTTAAATCTATATGGTTTAAGAGTTTTTAATCTTGTTATACCATCAGATATAAGTACTTCATTTTCTTTTAATCTGTAATCTGAAGTCGTATTATATTGAGTCGAAGTACCATGAGATTTAATAGTACCTACTTCGTCTCCTGCTCCATCTATGAAAGACATTTGAGTTCTATAAGTAGTGCTATAAGCTCCTCTATGTCTACATTGAATTACAGTATGATCATCCCCACCACTATGATCAAAGTATGCTACTTGACCAGTATTTCTTTGTACGGTAAATAGTTCAGAGTTAACAGGTCCACTACTACCACACCTAAGACCAACGTTTGCTTCGGTGTGAGGTCCGTTTGCATGTGTAGAGAATTGTTTAGTGTTGTCGTAATAGAGTTCTACAGCTCCGTTTTCAATAAACTTAGCTAAATTTTCACTAGTATCATTATTTTGCAAGATGGTTTTTGTAGCAGTTATATATAAATCACCTGGTCCTTTTTCTTGGATATAACTATCGCCACCTGAATCATGGTAGATTTGTAGATCATTACTACTACCAAAAGCAGCCTTAACAGAATCGTAAAATATTAAAGTATCTGCTGATTCATCGAAGAAAATATCTTTACCAACATTAGTTTGATTATCAACCCAGAAATCACCATTTACACGGAATCCACTGCTAGTAGTAGCTGCTCTATAAACACCATCGTAATACAGAGATGTTGAGCCATCAACATCCGCATTGATTAAATATTCACCTGTATCTTTATCTGCATTTCTAACTTGTAGTGAACTATTAGTAACAAGCTTTAAACCACCTGTTCCAGATTCTTCAATGATAGAGTGGCTTCCGTCATGATAAATAATTAAATCATTACCATCACCAAAATCTGCTCTTTTATTATCAGCAAAATCTAAGCCATACGAAGCAGTTTTACACTGTAAAGCGTTGTCGTAATAGAGATCTACTCCTCCATTTCTACCAAATCTCGCACAAGTCTCAGAGCTAGTAGTTTTAATATATAAATCTGGTGCATCACTATAAAAAATGTTATTTGTTCCATCATGGTAGATTTGTAGATCATCTCCATTTCCAAATACCGCCTTTCCTACATAACCGCTACTATGATCTGGCCAAGCGACATGAGATGTTACAGCACATTGACCTGTTATAGTTACGCCGTTTGCATCTGTCTCGAATTTCTTTGAGTTGTCGAAATAGAGTTCTACGGCTCCATCGTTTATAAATTTAGCTTGGTATTCATTTACTCCAACATCTGATATATCTACACCAGTATCTGATTGAAGATATATTTTTTTAGCTGATTCGGTGGTTTTTACAATAAGATGCTGTGTACCTTCAATAATATTATCTGTTGCATTATGCCAAATAGATAAATCATTCCCTGCCCCGAACTGAGCTTTAACTGAATCTCCAAACTGAAGATTTGCGTCTAATACTTCTATATGTTCAGCACCGACTGCATCGTCTGCAATCTTAGCTGAAGTAATTACATCATTATCAATTGTAAAAACTGACCCAGAAGAAGATACTGTTACCTCTCCATAATCTCCATCTCCTAGTGTTGCTCCACTAGCACCAGCATCAACAGCCGGTTCCCATCTAGAGTTTGAATTAACCCATTTCAGTACTTGTCCATCACTAGGAGTAGCAGTATGGACATTAGTTAAATCAGCAAGATTAAATGTTCCTACCTTTGCAGCAGTAACAGCATCATCTGCAATTTTTGCTGTTGTTATTTGTGCATCAGCTATGTGAGCAGTATCTATACTTCCATCTGTGTAATGCTCAGAGTTAATAGCATCATCAGCTATCTTTGTCCCATCTACAGCATCAGCATTAATTTTAGCTGTAGTAACTGCATTACTTGCTAAAGCTGTGGCATCAACAGAACCAGGTGCATAGTGTTCTGCATCAATAGAATCAGCTGCTAAATGTTCTGAATCAACTGCATCATCAGCTATCTTTGCACCTGTTACTGCATCAGCTGCAATAGCGGCTGTATCTACAGCATTATCAGCTAACTCACTAGCTGTAACAGCGTTAGCTGCTATATCTGCTGCTACAACTGTATCTGCTGCAATATGAGCAGAAGTAATAGCACCATCAGCTATCTTGGCTGCTGTAACTGCATCATCAGCTAGTTTCGCTGTAGTGATATTTGCATCAGTAATCTTTGCTGTAGTAACTGCATTGCTAGCAAGCTTTGCTGTTGTTACCTGACTATCAGCTATATGTGCAGTATCAATAGAACCATCTACATAATGTTCTGAATCAATAGAATCATCAGCTATTTTTGATCCATTAACTGCATCAGCACCTAGTTTTGCATTAGTAACTGCTGAGTTTGCTATAGCAGCTGTATCAACTGCATCATCTGCTAATTCACTTGCAGTAACTGCATTTGCTCCAATGTCAGCAGCAACAACAGTTCCATCTGCTATATGTGCAGAAGTAATTGCGTTATCTGCAATCTTGGCTGAAGTAATCGCATCATCAGCAACCTTTGCAGTTGTTACGTTTGCATCAGTTATTTTTGCAGTCGTTACCGAATTACTAGCTAAATCACCAGCAACAATGGTTCCATTATTAATCATTGCTGAAGTAACTGTTCCTGTATCTCCAGTCGTGACAATGGTTCCTGTTATATCTGGAACAGTAAGAGTTCTATCACCTGTTGGGTCTGTTATTGCTAGTGTTGTTTCATTCCCATCATCTGTAGCACCTTCAAAAACAAGGTTTCCAGTTACTGTCTGACTACCATCTCTTTTAAGAACATCGTTATTTAAAACATCTAAGTTTTCTTGTAAACCAAATAATATTTGATCACTGTTGTTATCTAAATCAGTTTCAGTAAGAACAGAACCATCTTGGAAATCTACTTTCTTAGCACTAACATCAGTATCTCTTTGAAACTTAATTGCAACACCGTTACCTGGATGATTACCTGACGTAAAAGATATGGTTGTTGCTGATGGGAAAGTGTAATGGGTAGTCTTAGTTTTTAAGACACCACCAACGGTTACATCTATTTCATCTTCAGAAAGATAACTAAAGGATATAGAAAAAGGACCAGCACTAGCATTGCCGGTGTGGTTAGTAAAGGAAGCAGCTGTGTTTGTTGCCATGATTAATTAGAAACACCTTGAAGTTTTTTGAAGCTGTCTAGTGCAGACTCACTCATAATTTGCATGATCTCAGCTTTACGCTTTGTATATTCTAAAGCAAGATTAGGATTTTTCTGTAGGAATAGACTTCTACCAGCTTTTTTATATGTAGAGATAGTATCTTTAAATTTAATTTCTAACTTTGCTCTAGCTGCTTCTTGAGCAGCAACAGCAGTATCTTGATTATCAGTCTTAATATCTTCTCCTCTAGCAGTAATTAACAGAGCTTTAATCTCTGTTTGCTGCATTTGGTTATATAAAGCTCTAACAAGAGGTACACCATTGATTTTTGCAAAAGCGATTTCTTCAACGTAATCGGCATATTGATCTTTATCTAATTTTATTCCACTTAATTCTTGAGATCCATCTAATTTCTTACCAAACGGTAAATTATCTGATGGTTGTGGAATCTTTGCACCTATATCAACAAGAGTTGTCAATACTGCATGGTTAACACTATTTGTTTCCTTAATAGGATTCATAATATTCATGATGTCTGGACCATAACCAGGAGGATATTCAACAAGAGAACCAGTAATAAAGTTACGAATAGGTCTCATCCCTGCTCCATAACCAGGAATTGTTGCTGCGAATTCATTATGGAACTTTCTAAGAACGACTATACCTTCATAACCTGATCTAACTCTTTTATCCATAATTGTGGGATCAAGAGCTTTACTAGCAGATCTTCCTAAAGAACTAAATGGGTTAACTGTTGCAGCGGCTCTTCTTGCTAACCAGCTTTCTAATTTATGTGGTTTTTGTAATAGATCTGATATTTCAACAACACCTTGTAAGTAAGTTTTATTAGTAATGTTTCTTCCTAAAGCAACAGCAGCAGCAACACCAAAATCATCTCTATCTTGTTGACTTAACTGACCTGTGATAGCAGCAGCATCAGCAGACATCATCAAGAAAGAAGACCAAGGATCTAAACGTTTAAAACTTACATATTTATATCTAGGCTTTCCATCTTTACCCATGATTACTTGTCCATTTTCATCTTTCAGTAAAAATCTAAAACTATAAGGTTGCCAACCTGTTGCTTTCTTTTGATTTAAAAGATCATAATCAGAAGGACCACCACCAGTAAGTGCTAATTCAGAAAAATCATCATTAATTGCATAAGCAGCTATACCAGCAACACTCCATACAGCACCACCTACTACCATTTCTCCTCTAGCTCTAGCAGCTACGGAAGGATCAGAACTTCTTAAAGCTTGTCTATATTCCTGAAGAAGCAGATTTACTCCAGGTGTTCTTCTTACTTGAGCTTTAAATATATTTAGAGGTGTTCTTACAAAAGGAAAAACAATTCTTCCGACTGGATGACTTGCAAATTTCTGTAGACCTGCACCAAAGCTTCCTTGTGGTAAATCAGCTGTAAAAGTAGTTTCTGCTGCATATTGTTGTGCTTTTTCGTATAACTCAGCTATTTCAATACTCTTAGTATTTTTCATACTTCCTTCGTTAACAATACCGATAGTTTTATCAAACTGATCTTGGATATAAGCTTTTAATTGTTTACCATCAAGTCCTTTATTAACTCCATTTTCCCAAGCACTTGCTTTAACATAAGCTCTAAAGTTCATACTCTTAAAGAACTCATCTTCAGCTAATAAGAAACGAGAAGGTAGTCTTTGTATTGTTCCAAAGGTGTTAATAATATTAGGTAGTAAGCCTTCTCCATCCATACGAACATTAAACCTAGAAGCATCTTGAACCATTGCACCAGGGTTAATAATATTATCTTCAATTCTGAAAGCTGCTTTAGCCATCTTTAATGAATCACTTATTGATTGAGTCAGATATATAAGTTCTTTTGCACCTCTCATTGCCGCAGTTGCATCAAATTGAGGGTTAAAAGTAAAGTTTGATCTGTTTGATATTAATGATTTTATAAATCCAATATCCATATTTTTTCTAAAACTAATGCTGCCAGCACCAGCTATTTGCTCTAGTGGTCTTGCAACTGTATTTAGTGCAGTAGAAAGAATGTTGACTGCATGAGTTTCAGGACCAGAAAGAATTGAATTAATAAATATTTCATTACTAACTCTTAGACCTTTAATAATTGGTCCTTCTTGAGCCATTTTTCTTAATGCTTCAGGATTACCAGATGCAGCTTGAAGTTGTTTGGTAATTCTTCTCAGCTTCTTCATTGCTGGTTTATCACCCTTTTCAGCAGCTTCAATAATCTGTCTAATTGTTTCTTGTTCTACTACTTCTTCTCCACCTTCATCTACAACACCTCTGACATCAACAGCTTGATCAATAGCTTTTTCTGCTGGTGTTCTTGATGCAAGGTCTTCTACTGTTGCAACTTTGTTAGCAATACCACCACCAGCTTTATTAGCTGCAAGTGTTTGAGCAGGTACTGTTTTAAGCGGTTTATTAAGAGTAATCAGACCATCAAGTACTTTAGTCTCTCTAATTAATTGTTCTTTTAATTCAGCAAAACCTTCCTTATTACCAGAAGCTAAAGCCATATCCATAGCCTTGGATAAGTCATATAAAGCAGTAGCGTTTTTATTCATCTGCTGATTCATTGCAATTAAGATTGCAGGTAAATCATCTTCTCCACCTCTTCCATATCTGGCATTAAATAAACGTGCTTGTTCTATTACTTCTTTAGGTAAAAGTCGATTAGCACTTTCAACCATATCTTTAAACGTTCTTTTATGAGGCCAAAGACCAGCAGCATCTAATCTTTTATTTTCTTCAGCAGTATCAAGGATTAGTTTCTGAACATCAGGATCACCACCACCAGTAAATTTAGGGTTAAAGGTAGTTTGAACTTTAGGATCAGTTGGATCTACAGGAGGAACATCAGCACCTGAACCAGAAGGAGGTTTTCTAGGAGGCACTGCTGCTCCACTACCACTGTTATCTAATCCTTGTGAAAACAGATCAGCATTACTAGCATCTTTTTTAATTATTCCATTTCCTGATTCTGTAAAAGTAACTCTATCTCCTAAAATTCTTTTAAATAGTTTTTCTCTTGATTTAGATGATGCCCGTATAGAGTATTCTCCAGCAGGAAGGTTAGCGTAAACATAATCAAAATTTGTTTTTAAAATATTAAACTGTTTTGTTTTAGTTAATGTACTTAAATCAGATTTAGTCAGATTAAGTTCTTTTAATTGTTTCGGTTCGAGTTCTGTTAATTCAAAAATACCTATTGTTCCAACTCCTTTTTCTCCTGTTGAGGAAATTTGCACAGCACCAGAATTAATAAAATCTGTTTCTGACCCTGAATCTAAAACATTTTGTATTTTATTCTTGAAAGGCACTGCTCCACCACCACCTGCATCTACTTTGTTTATATCTAATTGATCTTGAGGATCCCAATAGATTTTTACTTGATGAAGACGTTTACCTTTACCTGCTTTCTTTCCTCCTTGATGAATGAAACCACCAAAACCTTGATCTCTTAATTTGCTTTCAACATCTGAAATAATGTTATCTATTTCATATGCTGGCATAAATTCATTTGCACTATTTTGTGCTTTTAATTCATCAAATATTTGACCTAGAGAGGGATTTTTGCCTGTTGATTTGTTATACGAACCTATCTTAAATTCATCAAAAGTACGGCCTATTACTTCATCATAAAGTTCGCTTTGTGCTTGAAGTCCTTCTAATGTTTCAACTATGTCTTGAGGTACAGGTTGATCTAAATCAAAGAAGTTAACTGGTCGTTTTTCTGTAATTTTATAAACAGTTTGTTTTGCATCTGTTTTGACAAGCTTTCTATTTTTCTTTTGATATTTACCTGCTGTTGTTACATCATCAGTTGTATATAGTCCCTGACCATAAAGACCAGGAGCTTTGTAATGACTAGAAGAATCTAATTCAAATTCATCAGCAGCCCCATGATAGAACTCACCTTTACCTCTGGTATCTGTTGTTAAATCTAACTTAGGTGGTTCATTAAATTGTGCTTTAATTTCGTCAGCACCTTTTCTTGATTCAGTAACTTGATCAAAGTGTTTTTTAGTAACCCATCTACCGTCATATCCTCTAACTTTATTTGCATCAGTTGGATGAGGTGTACCAGGTAAGATCTTTTGTCTTCCTGTTGGTTTAGGAACATCAGGAATTATTTCATCACCAAGGTTATCAATATCATCGCTTGCTGCATAAACGAGTCTTGTATTTTCATCATTCATCAATCTCTTTAAGATTCTTTCTTGTACTGCTTTAGGTGCTTTCTTTAAAGCTCTAACTCCTAACACCACACCTGTAGCTATTTCACCAGTTAAGGTTCCACCAGTAGCTTGTCTTAATCTTGCTTCTGCTACTCCTATTTCTTCTTCTGTTTTTGCTTTTAATAGTTCTGTTATTGGAGAAGCAAATCTTGGATGCTCATCCAGCATGTTGAATAAGTTTTCTTCATATGGATCTTGAACAACAGCATCAGTAATAAAACCAGCTACAGCACCTCTAGCCCAAGGATTAGTTATTACCTTTCTCGTAGCACCACCTACTAACCCCATAGGTAGTAAGAACTGTGTTACTGATTGTGGAACTGTGTATGTCCAATCTTCTTTATCTCCTTCTACTTCAAGACCAATTCCTTTTAAATCAATTAAATCGTTATTGTCATAAGGGTTTCCAGCAAAGTAATCATATACATCATCAACAGTTTCTACTGTTTCATTAATAGCTTTGATAGGACCACTAATAGCTCCTCTAACAACTTTGCTTGCTGTTGTTTGTTTTATTCTGTCACCAGCTTCTTTAGCTTTCTGACGATATTCATCACCAGCTTCTTGTCTTTCGTTGTAGGTATCAACAACGTTTTGTATAAGGTTTTTGTCAGCCATGATTAATTAGTTTTTGGTAAGAACTTTTTGTAAGATCCGTCTGTGTAAGCTCCCCAAGCTTCAAATCCTTGCTGGTCAAACATTATCTTAGCTGCTCTTGCATTTACAGCAGGGTTATAAAGTTCTTGTTCGCTTTCTATTTTAAAATCTAATAATCTTTCAGGAGCATATTCTTTAATCATGTTTATCTGCCATAACCCTAATGAGAACTCATTTTTTTTCTGAGGGTCTAATCCAGACTTAACAGTATCTATTTGAGCATCACCACCTGATTCAGCTAAAGCAATAGCAGCCATAATTGTTGCTTGTTCAGATGTAAAACCTACTTCTTCGGCAAGTCTATAAAGAGAGTTGTACTTAAAAGGTTTAGTAATATCTATTTCATCTAAGACACTTGGATTTTGAAGATCAGATTCCGGTACTAAAGCATCACCAATTGTATTAATTGGTATCATTAATTTTTGTCCAATCTGAAGAAAGTCCGCATCAGTAAGATTATTAGCATCCATTATTTCTTTAACTGTTGTTGAGAATTGTTCAGCTAAGTTAGTTAATGTATCTCCTTGTTCTACTTCATATTCAGAATCATCAGTATCAGTCATCATACTAGGCATTACACTTCCTTTTTCTAATTGATAATAATTTCCAGCTTTATCTATAAAACGACCACCCTTATCTGAGGTAACGAATCCACTCTCAAGCATATTTTCTAGAGTGCTTACATTAATAATTTGAGGTCTGTAATAGTTTCCTATTAAGAAGTCGAGACCAGATCTAGTTTGTTTCTGTTCTTGATTATCTGTCTTAACTACAGGCTTAGAACTTTCAGTAACTGCTGAACCTTGAAGATCTTTGTTTGGATCTTTTGCATCATTTGCTGAACCTTGAAGATCTTTGTTTGGATCTTTACTTCCTTCAACACCACTTTCCAATACAGTCTTAGGTTTCCACTTCTTAGCAGCATCTAAAGTCTTTTTACGAAGGGTATCTGTGAAATATTCACGTTGTTCTGTTTTTGATGGTGCTTTACCTTTATCTTCTTTAAACTTATCAATCCAATCATAAAAATCATCAGCTGCTTCATTGAATAATCTATTTTTCTCACTTGCTGCTGGTCCTTTTAAAAGTCCAGAATCAATATATATAGCTTCAGGGCTATTACTTAATTCACCTTTTATCTGACCTTTTAACTCTGTAAGTAATTTACTTGCATAGACATATTGTCCATCTTCTACATCATCAATAGCTCTTATTAAATTGTCGTAAAGTTTAGTATTTTGTGGAGTATCTGGTGTTCGTTCATCTTGTAACCATTGCAATGCTGCAAATTGAGCATCAGCTTTAGAGTCAAAACCACTTGTTTTAATACGACCAAGTAATTCTGCATAACGGTCTTGAGTATCACCATCTAAATTAGTAACTATGTTATTTATTTTTGGTGCTAAATCAGGATATGTTGTTGTTAGATTTTCCAGACTATTAGCAGCTTGTTCTAAAAGCTTTTTCTTTTCCGTAGGGTCTTGAGTATTTTCAGCAGCCTCAAGAAGTTTGCCATAGCCTTTTAATACAGTATCTACATCTTTCCCTTTTTTTCTCTTCTCTATGGCTATTTCTCTTTGACTATTTTTCCATTCAAAATCATTAATAGCTTTTTTAATTCGAGTACTTTCATCTATAAAATCTGGATGTTGTGAAAGATCTAATGCACCACCAGGACCATATTTAAATAGTTTTGCTTTATCTAAAATATCTGTAGCATCTTCTAACGTTCCTCCTTCTGTTAAAGCAATAGCTTCTGCCTGATCTGCTAAAGATTCAACAATCATTTTATTAACAGCCTGTAAATCTGTTCCTTGTATCCCTAGCTGTTTTAGACTTAACTCCCATCCTTGTATAAGAGTTCCTGCACTTGTTTCATCACTAGCAATAACTTGATTAACAAGAGGAGTAGTTAAAGATTTAAGCTCTTCAAATTTATATTCTTTATGTTGTTTAATATGATGACTTGTGATTGAACCTGTAGCTTCAGCTAACTCTGGTAAGAAATGTTCATTAACGTAAGTAGCATTAACATCACCTAATTGATCAATAACAGTTGTACGTTGTTGTTTTAGCCAACCTTGAAATTCAGGTGATTCAAATGTATATGCCGTTAAAGGTTGATTGTTAATTGATGTTGTTGCATAACTATTAGTTAATTTACTTTTTACAGTGTTACCTAAAATTTGAGCTTTAGTTTTTTGATAAGCATTTTGAGCAAAGATACTTCCACCTATTAATTGTCTAGCAGCAGCATCACCATCTTTTTTTCTAATAGATTGAGTTATATTTTTAAAACCATCAGTAGCCTGTTCTATTGCAATTTTAGTACCTTTTGTTTGTTCGTTTTTTATTTCTTGCTTAACCTTTGATTCAAAATATGCATTAAGACCAGGACTAACAGTTACAAGAGCATTAACTAACTGATCAAAGCCAGTAGTAGGAGCAACTTGACTAGGACGTATATAAGTATCTACAGGTGATGCTTGAGGTTGGAAGCTATTTTCAGAAAGGAAACTGTTAGTCATTAGATTGCTAAAGCACTGTAGTTGATGTAATTAGTAAGACCAGTATTAGCAACGTTAGCGATAGTTCCTAATAAAGAAGGAGCTTGAGCAGAAGCAGTATTTGCCATGTCTATTGCTGCATTCGTTCTTCCTTCTCTTTGTGCTTCTAATCCTTTTAAGTTCCTTCTGTATTGATTGTCAGCTGATTGCAGAGTCTGATTTAAAGAATTAGTCCAATTACCTGCTTCTCTTTCTGCATCACCTAATAATAAATCAATCGTTAAACCTGCTCTTTCTGTTGCTCTGATAGCTCCTTTAGCTTGAAGAACTTTTTGTCTAACTTTGAATTTCTGTTGTTCTGCTGCTTGTTTTTCTTCTCTTAGTCTTGAGTTTAACGCTTCAGTCTGATCTACATAAGCTTGGTTAGCAGCTTCAGCAGCTTTATATGCAGCCTCATGTTGATAAGCAATCATCTGTTGACCTTGCATATATTGGAGACCACCAGTAAGTGCTGATAGTCCTAATTGCATTGCAAACTGTTTACTTACTGCTGTACCTAATCCAAGAAATCCTGCACTAGTAGCAGCTGTAGTTGCGCCAATAGATGCCGCAAGAGATGCACCAGCAGCAGCTCCAGCAGAACTAAATGCTACAGATGCTGGTATTGCAGCAGCAGCCGTTCCTGCACTAAGAGCAGCAGCAGCAGCAGGAGCAGCAAAAACGCACATTTAAGCAATCCTCACAAATTCAAAAAAGGGTTTCTTCATATGACCGTATTCAGGAATGAGCTTAACGAAGGTAAAGCCAAGTGTCTTTAACCACTTAATTGCAGACAAGTTCTCTGCATATACGCAATTATATAAGACATTCTCCTTTTGCAAAAGATTATCTATCCACTTTCTTCCTTCTCTTATTAATTGAATTTTATATTTCTTCTTACTAAATAATTCTTCAGTAGAAACCATCCATATAGCTCCGTTAACAATAACCCCACAAAGACCCATTGGTTGATCATCATCACCAGCTATTGTTAGTACTTTTTTAGATGATAAATACGTTCTTCTAACAGCTTCTTCCGGCTGTTCTCCTGTTTGATAATAAGCTTCAACTTTATCTAAAACTCTTAAATGGTCGATGACATAATTCAAATCAGTAACGGTAGATTTCCTTAGATGCCCCATTAAACTCTTCTGGATCTCATATGGAATCTAGCTTCATATTCAGCAGAAGAAAGTTGTGTTGGAAGGAATGTATTATTTTTGACATCCACATTTACTCTGTCAGCCCTACTCATAATAGGAACTCTAAACGTACCTGTTTCTAAATTAATCTGACCAATAGTAGAAGAAGCTGCACCTAATAATTGACCGGTAAAGTTATAGGTACTTGTGTCTCTATTTTCTGGAGTGACTTCTACTTTAAAGAATCCTGTGTCTTCATATTTAATGTAGTAATGGTGCATTTGTAATCTGCCACTAACCATTTCTGTACCAGTAGATCTACCAGAAGAAGCATCAGTTAAACGCTGCTGACTAAATCTATAGTGCATTTCAAATGGTTCACCAATAATGACTTTAGATAATCTGTAGTCTCCTGTTGCTGTAATAGTTGCAGAAGAACCATTAGTATTTGTGGTGGTTGTAGTGATAACTTGACCAGGTTTTAAAGCAGTAGCACTACTGTTACCTGTAGCTACAAAAGTACTTGTTTCGTTAGAAGCTAAGTATCTACCAATAACAGACATTGTTGTGTATGTCTTATAAGGCAATGTCCAAGTTGTTGTATTTGATCCACTAGAATAAGCAACAGATACACCGCTAGTTGCTTCTGTAACTTTATGATCTAAATGATATTCAAACTCTGTATTAGTTTCTTTAAAGTTAGGTTCAAAAGGAAGTTTTTCTAAATATGTTCCTGTAGCTGTAGCAACAATTAAATATAAATCAGTTTCAATAAAGCTTGCACCAAGTATTTTTTTATTAGAATTAAATGTAAAAGAAGACCAAGAATTTAGAACCTTAGCAAAGTTTTCTCCGTACAACCAACGGTTAATATATAATCTATTCTGGTTATCAGACCCTAGTAACACTAGAATGTCTTCACTTGTAGATACTGCTAATTTAAAAATATTAGATGGTATATAACGAGGAACATGAATAGTTATATCACTAGCATCTTTAATAGCTACATCTTCCTGTGTGATGTATTCTCTTACACCAGCAAAAGAACCTTTCTTAGTTAAGTAATAAATAGACCTACCAGAACCTACAGGTGCAGCGGCTGTACTGCTTTCAAATTCTGTTGCAACAATTACGTTAGCTGACTTAGGAGTTAATGTATCTGATGAACTACTTAATACAAACTGTGTTTGATCACTAAATAATATTAATTGTTCTCCCATTGTTACTGCATGTTTTAAAATAGCTACCTTTGTATGAGAAGCTGCAACATCAATAGGATCACTATCTATAACAGTGGTTACTGTCTCTGGAAAGAAGTTAAAGAACTCAGACACCCTAGATAAAATGACATTATCATCAGCTAGAAAGCCTAATCTGTTTCTAAAAAATATAACGTTATTAATCTTTGATCCTACAAAAGATGGAGATGGTGCAGTATCTAAATCTCCTACTGTTCTATCTTTCCATGTAGGCAGATAATAAGTTGTTCCACTTGCTGTATAACTACCACCATCTGCTTTTGCAAAAATAAAATCACCATCTGCCTTTCTAATTAAGACATGAGGCATAGTTGCTTCATCTATCTTATAAGTAATACCTGGCTTTAATGTTTCTTCCCACTGACCTTCTTCAAAAGTTCCTCCATTATTCGTAACAAATTTCACATAGTAATTATCGAAGTTAGTAGTCTCATCTCCTTTTACCTCTACTACATAATTATTAGGAGAAACTGTAGGTAGATCAGTAAAGGTCTGAACAGAATCTTTAACTAATGTTATTTGTGAATTACCTTGAGAATCATTAGTATCAATGGTGAAATCAGAATCATCATTTTTTTTAATATATAAAACAGGTCCATTCTGCGTAATAGTAAAACCACTTAAAGCAGAACCACTAGTAGGACTTTCACTATTTTGACCTAATAATTTATCTTTTAGTTTTTCTGCTATTAGCGTTGTTTTAAGGTTGCTTGTTCCAGTGTTATAGGTAGCAGTAGTGCTGTTAACTGTAACTGTATAGTCAGTATCAGCAGTAACTTGATTAATAAATACAATTGCTGCTGTACCACTTCCTTGGCTAACAGCAGCGTTCATTGCAACTATCTTGCTGGTATTAACAATAAAGGTATAGTCAGCAATCGTTACTGTTTTAAAGTCTGTTCTAGGACTACTGGTATCTAAATAAGTAACTCCATCAGGAATAGCAATTTTATTATTAGCTGTTGTATATGCTGTCCCATCTAAGCCATAAACACTAATACTTTCATCACCTAAAATTAACTGATACCTTTCATTGGTATCTCTATTAATCGTATGGACATGGACGTTGCTTAATTCTGAAGCACTTAAAGTAGCAATGTACTGACTGCCACTTCTCTTTGTTAATCCCTGTACTGGTGAACTATTAGCATTATCTTGTATATCTGCATGATCTGATTGTTTAGTTGAATCAGCAGCTTGTGATACCCCTCTTAGAAGAGTAGGAATAGCTCTTGAGATAACACCCATAATTACCTAATTAATACATTAGAAGGAGAGTAAGTACTAAAGACATCAGTTAAAGCTGGATCACCTCTTAATAGATTATGGTCTGCATTACTTAAATCAGTTTCCATTAAGATTGATCTTGCTCTTATTTCATCTTGTTGTGTAAAGGTTCTTAATCCTTCATCACCTACAAGCCTATCAACAAAAGTTCTTGCAGCTTTTATATTGATATATCTTTTGGCTGGTTCAGGTATATCTTCAAAAGTTCTAAAATAAACAACCGTACATTTTAAATTTTCAGTAAAGGTGTATCTATGATTTTTTCTGTCATAGAGTTTTAGACCAATCTGAATAGCATCAATATCTGCATGGTCATAAACATTAGGATCAACTCTTAAAACGTTAGAAGCTAATGCAACTTGATCATCTCCATCTCTAGTTAGTTCAACATTAATCTCTGTATTAAAAGACCATCCTTCTGATTGAACTTCTTTATTAACTTCATTCAAAGTGCTTTGTGCTAAACGCACATCAACAGGAACTGTACCTGTCAGGCTATTGATAGGAGCTTCACCAATAGCAGCAAGCATGATGTTAACTGCTTCTAGTTCTGTTGTTGCTGTCATTTTTTCTTAGTGCCTTTTGTTTTTACTTTTTTCTTACCGTAAGCCATAACAGAAAAAAAGAAGAGTACCCACATTATATGAGTACCCTTCAGTTAATGGTTTATGAAGCAGAAAGCTTGATAGTAGCAGCAGCTTCAGGACGGAGGATTCCGTGGCCTAGAGCGTATTTCGCCACCATCAATGTTCCTTGGTACATAACTGAGTAGTCATTTCCAGACATCTCTGTTTGTAGGTCAAGGAGCTTAACTGTACCAACAGCTGATTTATGGAAGACAAGACCGATAGTCTTGCTGTCATCACCAGCATAGGTGTTATTAGAACCACCTAATTCGTTGGTGTTAGCTGTGTTACCAGGAGCCTTGTTTGTTTGAGGAACATTGTTCGACATAATCACAGGCATACCTGCAATCTGCTGAACATTTCCTGAAGCAAAAGATCCGTTACCACCTGGGTTGAAGTCAGTACTAATAGTTCTAGTAGCTGATTCAGGTAGCTTGTAGTATTCCGCTGGAGGAAGAACTACGTATCTATCTGTCTTGGGTATGTCACGCTCATCAAATGCTTGAGCAATGTCATAGATAGCTGCTGCTAACTCATCACCAGTAACTCCTGCAGATGCAGTATTACCGTCAGCAAGAGTTAGAACAGTACCACCAGAACCACCAGTAAGAGTAGTAGATCCTCTAGAAGCGTTAGCTATTGTTTTAGCTACGTTCTGATCAAATCTTTTTGCGAGAGCTTTACCTAATTCAGAGGCATAAATCGCTCTAACATCGTAATGATTCATTAACTCATCGATGTTCGCCACAAAACTTTGACTAATGAGCAAATCATCAATGTTGATAATTTTTTCATTGTGAAGAATTGCACCACCTGTCAGTAAGTTGCCAGGCGTGTGATAGGCCGCTGATGCTGTTCCGGTTACGGGAAATTGTGCTGACTTACCAGAAGAAATAGTTCTTACGGTATGTAATGCTTCACCAAAAACATTGTTTTCAGAGAAAGCAGTTAGCACTTCACCACTAAAAACTTTAAGAAATAAAGCTTCGTAGCTAGTTCCACTATTGTTAACCAGACCCAGCCTTGACGCTGTTGCGTTAGACATGGATTACTCCTTGAGAGTGAAGATTAAAAAAGGGGTTTGATACTTCTTAAGCGAATCCTTTCTCAAGGTGTTATCCCTCGCAAGGGGCAACTTAATATTTAGAGAACCTAGAAGTAATTAAATAATAACAGTTATTTAGATTTACCAACACCACTAACTTTCATAAGTTTGATGATATTTAAAACAAACTGAATTAAACCATTACTCTTTAAAGGTGACAAAGCCACAATTTCAGAGCATAAAAAAAGCAGCCCCCAAAGCAGGGACTGCAAAGAAGGATCATTAAAATCCATAGGCAGTTATCCTTTTACGTTGAATACATTTGAATCTGCTAATCGTCTTTGAACATTCTCTGTATAGTTAACATCCTTTCCATACCTAGCATCTTTCATAGCTGTTACTACTTCAG
>CETY01194524.1_pt1 | contig 16598 bp, 25 predicted proteins | sample 361551 | NCBI WGS metagenome assembly CETY01 (sample SAMEA2623135, study PRJEB7988) | marine metagenome | biome: marine biome (ENVO:00000447); feature: deep chlorophyll maximum layer (ENVO:xxxxxxxx); material: "saline water (ENVO:00002010), including plankton (ENVO:xxxxxxxx)" | depth 45 m | reverse complement strand
ACATTGTTGGAGGCTAAGTAAGCTCCACCAAGAAAACTAGTGCCATAAGTTAAAAACTCGCGTCTCTTCATAATAATATCTATTTATTCTCCCTATATTTACCCCGGCGCTTCATAAAATCCTATATTAAACCCTTCCCTAGTGCAATCTTCGATGGTTTTTTCCATCCCATGCTCTTTTAAGTGCTTCTCTATATATATACACATATTATCTTCCGTTTCTGGCCATTTGTTTTTACAAAAATGACAGAGATACTTGCATTTCCAATGTTTTCTTGCGTTATCTAAGGGTTTGGGAGCATTATTTTGTCTAATTTCTTCAACTCTATTTTTTAACATCCCCAGAAACCTGTCTTCATCGCTCTTGTCAAACATTAGGGAGAAAGGTTTAGGGTCTGGATTACCCTCTATATCTTTATAAAAGAATATGCTCATAATCCTATTTGGGAACTCTGGATAGAGCTTAGAGATAGCGTAGAAGTACAGAAGTAATTGAGCGTCATTCTCAAGTTTTTTGTAGTCCTTTTCTTCTCCAGTAGCCCAATCCATACGGCGACCACTTTTCCAGTCAATCACTTCTATTGTGTCATCGTTTATTTTTGTTACAAGGTCGATTGTCCCCTTGATGGCAAGCTGTCCTTCAACCTTTTCCCCATTTAATTCATACTCAAACTTAGCCCAATCTTCCTCAATTGGTATATCGAAATGTGGCTCAGGATGATGAATATTCCTAAGTCTGGGATCAAACTGCCCATCGCTATGGGTTAAAAAGGTCCATACCGTCTGAGCTACCTCTTTCCTTTCTTTTGGGGTAAACTTATGTTTAGAGTTCTTTGCGTAACAATCTATAGATATTTCCACTAATTCATTTACAAAGTCGTCAGTGTAAAGTTTATCCTTGTGGATTCTGATTTTTCCAGCGGCATCATCATCTACCACTAAATATTTTTTTCTTGGATTGTCTTGCTGGAACTTTTTAAGTCCGGCTAGAATCTCCATAGCCTTGTGAGCCATCGTCCCCATGTCGGCTTTCTTTCCGCTATCAGACTGATGTCCAAGGACGTAGGTTATAAAATACTGCATCTCACAGTATGAATAATTATTATAACTTGAGCTTCTTACGTATGTAACTAACATATTATTCCTTTAAGTGATTGTAAAATTTCTTTACCTTCACCATTAAGGTGTCAATACTTTCGACCTTATTGTCAATAAAGTTTGTGAAGGGGTAGTCATCCAAGGCGATTTCACTTGAATGAGAGTCATCTAAGACCTTTCTAGTTAGTCTAACAAGTGTCCCTCCTGCTTCAGCTACAGCTTTAGCCTCATTAGGGAATCGTACGTCTGCTATGATTGATAGTTGTGACTGTTCTTTTTGTATGTTTTTAATGCAAGAATTTACCCAGATAGGTTCGTACATCTTACGGCAGACATCCGTACCGAAGAACTGCATGAACTCACGAGCGGTCATTGGGCCTTCTCTCCACCCATAACTCCTCTTTGCATCGGGCGGCATAACCTTTTTCATTAGTGTGGAGTTTATTGCTTTGGGCATATTCTCCCACAGAAGATGTTCTTGGGGTTGATTCTTTTGTTCGTCTGTTCCAAACACGCACTCTTCTGGAATATCAAAGAGTCTTACACATATCCATTTAAGATGATCTGCAAAGCTATATAACTTGACATGAGGCCACATGTTCAATTCAGCATATTGAGAAAAACCTTCGTCGCTTCTTGTTATATCAAATTCTCCCCACCCCTCTTTCCCAGAGGAGTCCTCTGTAAGAATCATTAACTCCCCTTTACCCCCAATGTTCCAATCCTTGATTAGGCCGTTTTCTTTTAAGACAATACCGTGAAGCATATTTGCCACAGTGTTTTTACCAGACTGCTTACGACCCGAAATTCCTAAAATCATTTGTAGTATCCTTTTAAGTCCTTTAATATTTTCTCGTCAATTGTCTCTGTTGGCATCGCGCCTAGATCTTTTGTGTGCATGTGAGGGAAGACCAGTTTGAAAAGCCTACCTATCTCTCTTTTTATTTTAATCTTAGATTCTCTACCAGCTTGATCATTGTCTGTAAGCACTATGAGTGTTGTCGTACCGCTTTTTAGCAAGAGGCTTCTCTGCTTGCTGGATATATCTTTTCCAAATAAACCTACTACGTTTTTAACTCCGCACTCCCACAATTTCCAAACATCTCCTTGACCTTCGACTAAGAACATGCACTGGGTTAGTCTTGATGTTTCAATGGCTTCATCGTAATTGTATAGGTAGTCCGTCTTCTTTATCCCGCTAGAGAATAAATATTTAGGCTGTAGCCAATCCTTAGTCGATCTAGCTATGTAACCTACTTCTGAACCTCCGTAATATATCGGTATAATTGACCTGTGTCTCATAGCAGATCTATTATTGTTACAGTCTTTGACTCCAAAATGATTTAAAGTCTTTGTCTTGAATCCTCTACTCTCAAAGTATGGTGAGCCATCTGATGTTTCTACGGGCGCAATTTGAGGTTGTATGCTTATTACATCCTTCTTTTTCTTTATAGCTTTTACTAGGTTTCCAAAAACATCTTCTCTTGGCTTGACCTTTTCTTTAGCTTCTGTCTTAGCTCCGTTAACATTATACAACGCGCAAATATATTTCAAGGCTTCCGAAAACGAATCCGTGCCAAGTACACCTTTGACAAAACCGAAGATGTCGGTATTGTAGTGTTCGTGACATCCACGAGTCCAGCATCTCCAAGCCTTACGACTCGTTGAGATTGAAAGTCCTTGAGGGTTGTCACTACCTTCATGTATCGGACACCTCATAAATATATTATCTGCTACCTGCTCATACTCCAAGTCAAAACTATCTAAAAGCTTCTCGATATCTTCAAAAACAATCTCTTTTACTTTGTCTAGATCTAGTGTTGATTTATTTTTACGTACTGCCTTGCTACACATGTGCAGTTACTCCCACAGTATTTACATTGACTTCTAGTATCATTATAGTATTCATCTAGCTCTTTATGCAACTTAAAACCAAAATTTTCTAGATTCCTACATGACATACACGTTCCGTCAGGTCTAACCCAAGCGTAAGAAAAAACTTCATTGCAGTCACCTAGATATTCTAGTCTTTTTTTTGTCAGCTCTTTTCCGACCCCTTGACCACGATAATCTGGATGAACCACCACACATCTAAGCATACAGTCTGAGACTGCCGCCCATCCAATTACCCTGTTTTTATCTAAAGCTATCCACGCGCACTCAATCTCTTCTAAGTGACTCGTGAAATATCCATTAGCAAACGAATTGTCTACAAGCCTACTAGCTTCAAACAACTGAGCATATCCAAAAGCCGGACTGGGCAATACTATATACTTATACTTCATGTTTCTTTTTAGGTGGCATATATCCAAAGATATGTCCACATGTAAACCCGACAGCAAAAGATATGAAAGGAGCCTCAAACGATGAGTCTTGCATGAATCTGCTTATGCTCAGTGGTATCCCACCGACTGTTACCGCTAATAAGTCATACATACCTAATGCTATTACTGTAAATGTTACTATTTTTGCCGTTAGCGACATTATAATTTCTCCACTGATAAATCATTATGAGTTCTGTTTACACGCACAAATCGCGCTGTTTTACTAAAATCTTTTAACGAAGTAGCACCAGTATAAGCACAAGCACTACGCACACCCCCAAGAATATCATTGATAACAACCTCCGCCTTTCCTTTGTAAGCAACCTTTTGAACCCTACCCTCACTAGAACGATAGTTTAGTAGGCCGTCTCCGTGTTTTTCTTGAGCTTTTTTAGATGACATGCCATAGAATGTTAGGTATTTTGTTCCTGCGTGTTCTACCCACTCTCCTTCGCACTCTTTGGCTCCAGCCAACATTCCTCCAAGCATAACAAAGTCAGCCCCTGCCGCATAAGCTTTGGCTACATCTGCTGGGCAGCGACAGCCTCCGTCAGCACATATCAAGCCGAGACGACCAGAATCAGACCGCAAGCCATGAGCAACGTGTGAACATTCTGCAATGGCCGAAAGTTGTGGATAACCGACTCCAGCCTTTAATCTGGTTGTACATGCAGATCCGGGGCCAATACCGACCTTAACAATGTCAACTTCTCCATGTAAAATTAGTTCAGAAACCATCTCTGGCGTAGCAACATTGCCAGCCATTATAATTGAGTCTGGAAATTCCAGCCTAACTTTACCGCACCAGTCTACAAATTTCTCAGTGTATCCATTAGCTATATCAATACAAATATTTGGTGAGCAGTTTAAGGAATCTGAAATGTCGAGCAGTTTATCTAGCTCTCTTTCCCAGTCCATACCAACACTTACCCAAACGTTAGGCTCTATATTGTAGTATTTAAAATAGGATTCTATCTCTTCTGCTTCATAGTATTTATGCAGACATGTTATTGCTTCATAATTATTTAATGCTGCTCCCATTTTAAAAGTTCCTGTGGTGTCCATATTGGCCGCCATCAAAGGAACCCCATGCCATTGTTTAGGCGAGTGGTAAAACTTAAAAGTTCTTTTAAGGTCTACTTGTTTTCTACTCGCAGCAGCCGATCTTTGTGGTACAAGTAAGACATCGTCGAAGTCTAACTTTATGTCATTATCAATCTTCATCCTGATCCTCCATATCAAACGGTACATCTGAACCTTCAATTACATCTCCATCCGGAGAAGAACGTATCTCGTCTCTAGTCCTAAGCTCAATAAGCTGGGAATGAGAACCTATCATGTTCATATTTATATAGTTCCCATCCATAAGACCAGATCCATGTCTAGCTTTCAATGTCACAACCTTTCTGTTGCCTGCGTTTGGGCCGTCCTCAGCCAGCTCCTCTGCTGACTTTAATTTAAATATGGAGAATGACGTACATAACCAAATCAATCTGTCAGAACCGCTCACAGCGGATGTGGACTCTTTGGTGATTCCATCTCTATTTAACTGTACAAAAGACAGACAAGCAAAGTCGTATTTAACAGCAAGGTTATGCAGGTTAGTAATCTGGAATCCAAGAGCTTGATATTCTTGAATGTTATTTGATATACCCGAAGAGGACATCAGCTTTAAGTAGTCATATACAACCAAGCAATCATTTGTTCTTCCCTCTTCGTCCTGACCGACCTCTCGTAGAATCCATCTTTTGATTGTGTTCAGGATCGTTTCAAAGGGCGCTCCAGCGACGCTGACGTAGGTATAAGGAATGTCTCTGATTTCCTCCATTGCGTTCCTGACTTTGATGAGCTTCTCATCATTATCTGCAAACTTACCGGTTGAGATTTCTTCTATCGGAACACCGCTTATGTTTGATAAGATTCTATTAAGGTGATCTTCTTTGCTCATCTCAGTATCGAGCATTAAAACTGGAATTCCCTTCCTAGCATTGTGCAGGGCTACATTATCGGCAAATACTGATTTACCAACTCCGGGCCTTGCAGAAACGAGATCAACACACTTGCGCCGCAAGCCACCGCCAACAACAGCGTCAAATCTAGGAAATCCGCTAGACAGTCCAATTTGGTCACATTTATTCTCTATTAAGAAGTCTACATATTCATCTATATCATCGCCTAGCATCTCAGGTTTCTGGCCGGATTCATCGTCACGCAAGAAATCCATAAGAGGTGTTTCTACAAGATTGATAATCTCATCAATGCTCTCATCGCCGTTTATAGAAACGATGTCAGTGTCTATCTTTTTTGCAATACGTCTTGCGCTACGTGCAAATTCAAACTTTTTAACCTGAGCGGCGAAGTGAGGTACATTCTCCTTCTTGACAGGGTAGTCCATCAAGTCCCGAATGTACTCTAATTCATGTGTAGTTTGGATAGTCTCAGATAAGTTTAACTGCTCCGCTGCCGACAAAATGGCGGGTATATCAATTGAAGCGTCTGCTTCTAAAACCTTTTCAACACACTTATATATGACTTGGTTGTTACGATTAGCAAAACTGCTTTGCGTAATAAAGTCGTTTATCTCAACATATGATTCTAAACCGTAGGCAAACAAACCTGCTAGTACAGCACGTTCTGCCCCGATATCTGACAGTTCCGGATTCATCTTATCTTCCCGTGCAGCGATTGCACCTAACGTACTCACCATATACCAAATTTGCATTCATGGAAAACGTTTTTCCACACACATGACATTCCACATCTTTCTTAGATGGTTTACTTCTTCTTCTAGGGGTTTTGGTTTTCTCAAATTTTTCTGGGTCAAAGCTTGGATCGCTGTGTTCTCCCTCGTCTGCCCATTGGTTTCTTCTCGCTCTCACTGGAGTTTTCCTTTTATTATTACTTGGTTCTTCGTTTCTTGTTACGATAAAATCTTCATTTACCACAACACTACGTTCTGGTTTAGCCTCTGTTTTGTTTTCTGTTCTAGCTGGAGGATCGTCTTGCTTGACATTGCTGCTCAATATTCCTTTTATCAATTCCTCTTTCTGTTCTGGGGTCAGAGATTCTATAAGCGCTTTTACAATTTGATCACTCATTTCCTTTTTCCTTTTTCGATTAAGATATCTGCCTTTCGGCGTACGTTGTATTCTCTACTTTTTAGGTTTTCCAAACGCCCGTCTGCTGTTAGCTTCCACTCGTTTATCTTGCCTGCAATATCATTGTTTCTTATAATCGTGGCTACCTTTGTGTCGTGTTTGACATACTCACCCATCATCTCTGGAAGTGCTTCCGCTATGATGCTTTGCAGACTGTTATTGCACCATCTGGATACATTCTCACAGTGGGCGCGCTCTCTAGCTAAATGGTCAGCATACTGATACAAGTGATAAGCGTAATTAAAGCAATCGTCTTGAGTCAGCCTTTCTAATTGTTCCATACCCAAAGAGTCTGCAAGAGCAAATTCTGGAGCAAACTTAGAAGGCACTATGTTCTTTGCTGTAACATAACTGTCAATCCCGTCTAAAAAAGCTGATAGTCTATCTGCTGCGTTCAATTTTATCTCTCCAATATTCTATCGAATCGTCCCATCTTAGTTCTACTAATGTTATATCGTTCAATTCACACCATTCTATCTTGGCTCTGTCTCTTGCTTTTGCCTGTAAGAAACCAGCTTTGCTTTTGTGAAAGTAAGGTACATATTTATAATGCTGCTCTCCGTGTACCTCTACCCCCATTATAGCATTGGGAATATAGAAGTCAAGATATAAAACGGACTTTTTTGCAGGATTTACAGATCCCGGAAGTTTTACCTCTTCATATACGCTATATCCGGAAAATATTTCACTGAGCAGTTCTCTCGCCATCCTGTGGTAGAAAGAACATTTGGTTCTCTGCTTGGAATATTTCTTTAGATCAACGTTATATTCACGACCGTTTAGACCTGTAACTTTCATACAAATATATCTTTTACTTCGTCATACAAGAATTCTAAAAGGGCGGGGTTTTGATTTAAGAAGTTGACAACTTTTTCCATACCTTGAAACTTAAAGGCTTTCTCTATTGCTTCGTCTGTAAGTTCTACTTCGTTATCTAATAGCCAGCTTTTTATTATTGGGTTGTCTTTGTTTTCTACAAAAGTAGTGAAGGTATACCAAGCTCCTCTAGCAGAGATCATAGCAAATTCGGTAGCTATCTGCGCCAGTTCTTGAGCTTCGTCTATACCAATTCCATACTTAATCCAGCTAGACGCTTTCGTCATTGGCGTACCTCCGGCGGCAGAGGTTTTTACAATCCAGTTGGCAACTTGGCCCACATGATTGCCAGACTCTTTTGGTACTTCCCACTTGCCCCTATGGGTAATCACCATATTTGTTCCGGCTTGAAACTGAAGCATGTTACCACAGTCTGCCATTTTGCTTGGAGAAAATCTAGAGCCTCCAGTGTTTGCAATATTGTGAGTGATGAATATAGCGATAGCTTTCATCCTAGCAACGTCTCCGCTGATACGCTTAAAAAACATAGACAATAAGCGAGGGAGGGCGTTTCTTACGCCTGTTCGGATTTCTCCGTCGATTTCATCTTGTGGAACCATGTTGGATGTAGAGTCCACGATTACCACAAGCTCTTCTTCTTCTTTGATGAGTCGTTCTAGTACATTAAGATATGTTTCCGCAGAAACTATAGGAGTGTCATCAGTGGCCTGAACTACTGTTATAGCATCAATGTCCAAACCCTTGATACCGCGAAAGTTCTCTTTTGTTAAACGACCTTCGGTATTTAAGTAGTATACCTTCTTACCTTCGGCTTGAGCTTTAGCGGCGAAGTATAGCGCAGTGGTTGTTTTTCCTGTCTTAGGATCACCAGTCATCACAACGCATTGACCCTCTCTGATTCCTCCACCTAAAGCAATGTCTAATGCTGGAGCAAGACTTATTGTCTTGTATGTCTCTAGACTTTGTAGAACTTCTGTCCCAGACTGAATTATCTTACCGTATTTCTTTGACAACAGGTTGTGGGTTTGATTACCGTCTACCGTGTCAGATTTCTTCCTCTTCTTGGCCATTTTCAATTTTCCTAAGTTTATTTAATATGTTATTCTTTTTGCCGTAGCTTTTCTTCCGGTTCTTGGCGTTCTTCTTAACTTCTATTTCTTGCTTTGGTTTAGATCTTTGCTTTTCTAATAGTAGTTCATACTTTGCTATTACGCTAGTAACCTTTGGGTGATTCAAAGAAAATATACCATAAAATTCATTTGAATTGATCGCTTTTACTAAAGCCTCTTCTGAATAGGTTTTAAGTAATTTGTTTGCGACAAAAAGTTGACGTTTAAAAGTCCAGTCCCAAGGCTTCTTGCTCCAAAACTTGTGGGGCAGAGACCCTTGATTCTTTTTCTCTGCATTTCTTTTACACATTATTTCTGCTACATAAGCAGCGCAGGTACAGTGATCTCCTGTAGACTCGTGTTTGTATCTGCTCTTATCAGTTCGATTTCTTTTGTTCATCGCGTATTAAAGCCTCTTCAAAACAGTCACCAAGGTCATCTTCAAGTTCTTTTTCAACAACTAATTCTGGAATTAGCCACATCTTCTTGTGTACAATTCCACGTTTCAATATACCTGTCGTATAGAAGTTCTTTGTTTTCTGTCCCATCTGACCCATAGCAGATCTGATTAAATAAATACCTTCTGCTTCTTCTAAGTCAATATCAACTTCATGTGATCTGTAAGATAGTTTTAGATCTTTTATGAAACATTTGTTTTTCTTACAGAGTTTCTTAATCTCCATCCATCCAGAGAATTCATCGTGATAATGCTTAGAGCCATCGGTAAGCTCACACTTAATCCATATAGCCTGTTTATTAGATCGGTATTTAGATATCCATTCTTGATTACTCATCTTGGATCGTGAACCTCTCTGATACTTGTAATGCACTGTCTAGTTCTTGATGGGAGACTTGTTTTCTTTACAGCATCCCCTCTCTCTGATGCAGACTGTGTCATAACAGTAGAACCTTTGTCGTTCCTTGCAAACTGATCATATGTAAGAGATGACTTTTTCTTTTGAACCGAGTCTAGATATTTTTGAACAGTCCCCTCTGCTCTATCTAGCTTGGTTGCTAAGTCTCCAATGCTGCCGTCAGAGTGCGAATCAATATATTCTTTATCTTTCTTAGATAGTGGTCCCTTTTTAGCCATTTGTTAATCCTCTTCTAGCTTTTGTCATATAAATAGAATTCTTGGTCTGTAAATAAAGCATGTAAAAATCAAAGGTGGCCTTAGACACTGGAGACATCTTGGTTTCCAAGTACTGCTCCCTTTTGGCGTAAGTCCCCATTGGGTCGTACGGTACACTTTGATGCACTCTTATATAATAGTGGCTCTTCTCGTTTTTTGCAACTACTTTTCCGAAAACTTTCTCTTTTGCTGACTCTAAATTTCGACCCGACTTATTAAAAAGGAATTCGGTTTTCTTATTCGGTTCTATTTTGTCGTTTGAATCTATATATTTCATATCTTTTCCTAAGCTCATTTTTTACCCTCCATGATGTATCTCTGTTTCTGTTTTGGTGTCATCCTGTTTATCTCCGTGTTTGATGCTGTTCCGTGATAAGATGTGCTATCTGACTTTGCTGACTCTTCTCTTTTTTTTGCTTGTCCTTCGTTTATTCTGCTTTTATACTTATTTGCATTATTATCAGCTAACTGACCTATAGTGTTTGTATTTTTTACTGAGACGTGTATACCCCCAGTTAATACTCTATATAACTTTGCTTCATTACATTTAGGGCAAAGCGATAAGGGTTCATCGTTAAAACTTTGCTTCACATCTAATAGGCTGTGTGAACAGCCGTCGCATTCATAATCATATAATGGCATTTAGTTCTCCAATGCGTTTAAAACATCTCCTAGTATTCCGTTTCTCTGTATGTCGTCATAATGCAGCTCGCATATTCCGACGCCTTCTATGTCTTCTAGCCTGCCGATGCAAAAGTCTAGTCCGCTTCTACCTCTTAGGTCGTCTTGGTTAATATCTCCATTAATTAAAACTTTACTATCTTTACCCATTCTTGTTATGAACATTTTTATTTGTTCGGTCGTGCAGTTCTGAGCTTCGTCTAGTATCATATAAGTATTATGGAATGTTGCACCTCTCATGACTTCTAGGGGCTTATAGTGTATTTGACCTTCGTTCTCGTAGAATCCGTAATAACCTTGCCCTAGAAAGAACTTAAGGTTTTCTTTCATAGGTAAAAGATAAGGAGCTATTTTATCACCCAACTCTCCGGGTAGTGACCCTATATCTTTACCTGTACAAACCAAAGGTCTTGTTACTATAATCTGGTCTATATGCTTTTTATGTAGGTGTTCTGCTGCTATTCCTGCGGCGATAAATGATTTTCCAGAGCCAGACGGCCCTGAACAAAAGATAATATCATTCTCTATGATTGATCTTACGTAGTCTCTTTGGTTTTCTGTTTTTGCCTCTAGAATTTGAATTTTAGGTTTTGAGTCTCTTTTGTTTCTTCTGTTTCTTGACATATGGTGTTGGCCTTAGTTAGTTTAAAGATCAGTTTCTTTGACAAAAATTCCGTCTATCATTCGTCCTTTTCTGTCTTTGATATCGTTCCATGCCTTATCTAGGCACTCGGCTAATACTACACCGTTTCTTTCTGCTATGTTTATTAACACAACGAGCATGTCCCCTATGTCATCTTTAACGTCTTTGCCTTTACAGACGCTATCTGAAAGCTCTCCTAGCTCTTGAGCAAGCTTTAACACTTGATCTTTATCGGTACTGCCACCTATCAGATTTCTGTCATAGTGCCAACCAATAACCTTATTGCTTAAGGTATAAAGGTCTTTAGGTTCTTCTACAGTCATATTTTCTGGGTAACTGTTAAACACAACATCTTGCTTAACACCGTGAACAGTTTCCACTCTATATAAATTTGAGTTTAGTTGTTTTACCCTTGCCTTGTGATCGTGAATTCCATTTTGTGAATCTTCTGTCATAGTTTTATATCTCCGAAGTCCATATCTTCTAAGTCATTTTTACTAGCACCGATTTTATATGATGTGATCTCGTGTTCTTGTGGTGCGACTTGAACACTTTCGCTTTGCATCCAAGCCTGAGTCCATCCGGCTATAGGATTTTTACCAACGTTTTCATAGGGTAGTCCTACCATCTTCCTTCTTGACATACAAAGCCAGTCAATATACTGATGTAAAACTGTCTCGTTTAGACCAAGCATTGATCCGTTTTTAAATAGATAAGAGGCCCATTGCTTTTCTTCACTAGCTGCGCTTTCAAACATTTTAATTGCATCTTCTTCGCACTGCTTTGCTACTTTTGTAAACCCTTCACTTTCTTCTTTTTGTAAGATATTAAGTATTTCTTTGGTGTTAGTGAGATGCAGAGCTTCGTCTCTTTTAATTAGCTTAATGATGTCTGCATTGCCTACCATCTTTTTGTTCTCTGCAAAAGCAAAAGAGCAAATGAAAGAAACATAAAACCTAACAGCTTCTAAAATATTGATGCTCATTACTGTCATGTAAATTTGTTTCTTTATGTCTGACAGCTTGTTCTTGTCGCAAGCCATACCCATCAAATTGTTATAGTCAGTGATCGCGCTGTTGGCCCTTTTCATGATCTCCTTGTCTTCATAGATACCTTCAAACACCTCAGAGCTATCCGCATAAACATTTTGGATAATATAAGAGTAAGATTGACTGTGAATCTTTTCAAAGAATTGCCAAGTCATCAGGCACGCTTCTAGTTCAGTGTTGGTAACAAATTCAAGTAGGGTTGGCACGCCTCTACAGATAACACTGTCTAACATCGTCTGGTACTTTAAGTTGGAAGTGAAGATAAACTTCTCATTGTCCGACATCTCTTTGAAGTCTCCACGGTCTTTTTTCAGCTCTATCTCTTCTGGTCTCCAGAAATTCATCATCTGCTTGCTATCAAGAGTTTTGAACACTGGATATTTAAGGATGTCGTATCGCTGCACACCTAAGTCTTTACCAAGAAAGAGAGGTTGACTCATTGGGTCTACGTGTTTTGTATTAAATATGGTTTTCATTTTTTAGCCTCGTTTATTTTTTGCCTTAAGCCGGAAGAAGAATAGCCATACCTTTTGCAGAAGTATGTTGGTATATTTAAATTTTTGCCTGTATATTGTTTTTTATTAATATAATCCTCTCCTAGAAATCTAATGTCAACATCTAGCGACTTTAGCATAACCAGAAGATCCTCCTCCGTTTCATAAGGTATAATTTCGTCTACTGAAACGTTACAGTCCAGTCTTAAATATCTTTGATAGACAGACTCGACAGGTTTATTCTTTTCTGGTCTATCTATGGTAGGGTCGGTATGTAGACCAACCATAAGCCAATCGCAGTTTTCTGAGCACTCTTCTAACATCAGCAAGTGTCCAGCATGGCACAGGTCAAAAGCAGAGCAAACAAATCCCTTTTTCATATTGCACACGCCCCGCTTTCACAGCCCATATCTTTTTCTGTATCTCCATCACCGTCAGGAGTATTGCAGTAGTAGAAGTTCTTTAAGCCAAATTTGTATCCATAAATCTGATCTTTTATTAGCACACTTAGCGGTATGTTGCCATCGTCATAATGACTGTAGTTATAGTAAAGGTTTGTACTCATGCTCATGTCAACAAACTTCTGAATTACTGCTGCCACATTCATAATAGCTGTATTGTTTGGTAAATCCCAAGCCATAGTATAATATTTTTTTCTCATATGGTAATTAGGGACTAATTGTTTTAGGATTCCGTTCTTAGCTTTCTTGTGGATCAGCAAGGATCTGACCGGTTCAATTCCGTTGGTACTGTTTTGGATGACGGAACTAGACTCACAAGGCATGATAGCAGATAAAGTGGAATGTCGCAAACCATGTTTTTTAACACGTTCTCGTAGCCCCTCCCAGTCCATATTGTATGTAGGTTTAATTAGTTCGTCAACAGATTTTTTGTACCAATCTACTGGAAGTAGTCCTTTCGAGTATTTTGTATCTCCAAACTTTTCACACGGGCCTTTCTCTTCGGCAAGCTCGCAACTAGCGCTAATTAAGTTCCATTGGATTTGCTCCATCGTTTCGTGTACTAATTCCAAAGTTGCCTCGTCGCCATACTTCAGCTTGTTCTTTGCCAAGAAACCGGCGAGATTTGTTATGCCGATACCAAGAGATCTTCTATTCTTAGTAAAGTTCTCTCCTGCAATCACTGGGTAATCTTGGTAATCAATTACAGACTCTAGTGTTCTTACAGCCATTCTGCAAGCATCTTCTACATCTTTCTCACTACTGATTTCCAGCAAGTTCAGAGCAGAGAGAATACAAATCCCTATTTCTCCGTCTGGATCATCAATAGATTGAATAGGTTTTGTAGGATGTATGATTTCTTGACATAGATTTGACATGTAACAGGGAATATCCCACGATCCGTGTGCATTAGCTGAGTCAATATTCATGTTATAGATACGGCCAGTCTCTAACCGTTCTCGGGCGAATATCTCCGCAAGTTTACGTGCCGAAATTTTCTTTTTAAATTTGAATGACCTAGCGTTCTCATACTTAAGATATAGTTCTTCAAACTTTTTGTTGTCACCAAAAACCTCATAAAGACCCTTGGCTTCTTGTGGGCTAAACAATGTTATCTCTTCGTCTTTGATCAATCTGTCATAAAACAACTTACAGAATTGCACTGAGTAATCTAACTTCCTCACTCTATTATCGTCAGTCCCAGCATTGTTCTTTAGCACCATTATATCTTCAATCTCATAATGCCAGAATGGTACGTGTACCGTTGCTGACCCTCCCCTTAGACCGTTTTGGGATGTAGACTTTACGGCGGATTCAAAGTTCTTTAGGTAGGGGATAAGACCTGTATGTATTACTTCTCCGCCCCTGATGGGAGAATTGATTGGTCTCATTCTTCCGATGTTGAGTCCGATTCCTGCTCGTCTTGCAGTATACTTACCAACTGCATGAATACTCGAAAATATAGCGTCAAGATTGTCATCAACGTCAACCAGAACGCAACTGGCGAACTGACGTATATTAGTCCTAACGCCAGCCATGATAGGAGTAGGAAGATTAATTTTGAATGTAGAATAGCAGTCATAAGCCTTCTTTACATCTTGAACAGTGTCAAATAAGCACATGGCAATAGACATGTACGCAAACTGGGGTGTCTCGTAAATAGATCCGTCACTTCGATTTTTTACTAGGTACTTATCAATAAGTTGTTGCAGTCCTGCAAAAGTAAACTTGTCATCTCTAGAATGGTCTATATATTTACCAAGAAGATCTACAGTCTTATCGTCCCACTTGTCGAGTATGTTCGGGTCATAGATTCCGTTATCCACATTCCTCTGTAGGAATAACAAGAAGTCTGTTGGTTGATCTCCATAGCCCCACACTTGTTTTCTTAATTGCATATTCAATAGCCTTGCAGCTACGTACTGGTAATTAGGAGAGGTGGTTGAGATTAAATCATTAGCAGATTTAATTAAGATATTATGAATTTCAGCGCTGCTTATACCATCGTAAAGAGACAGGTTTGCGTTCATTTCAATATCAGAAAAGGATACTCCATTTATACCCTGTGTTGCCCACATGACAACCTTATGAATTTTCTCGACAGAGAATGCTTCTTTTTCTCCATTACTCTTTGTGACTTGCATTTAATGATTCCCTTGTATTATATATCAGCGTTGTATTCACTGTTTATTATATAGTATATATTTTATAGTTCAAGTGGTTAGGTACAAAAACCCCGCAATAATTTTCATTAGAACGGGGTTGTACGGTTGTCTATTTGTTTATTTTTATTTGTACGTTTTCTCCAATCTGGACGATTATAACGTCTCTTCCATCTTCTTTTGTAAAGGATACCATATCTAAAATGTTGGTAGCCTTATCTATATCTTTTTGTTCTACCTCTAGTTTTTCTAGGATAGTGGCGATGATTGTTTCCGCTATTCCCATTATTGATGTACGCCCCAAGCGACAGCGTTCAGGCAGTCACACAAGCTTTCTCTTTTTTTGTCTGTCAACTCCGAATCCTCTAAGCCTATAGTGTTAACTATAACCTTATCTATTTCTTCTCCTAACTGTGGGTATCTGTCCTTAAGATCTAGACCTGCAAAGTTAAGACCTCCGGCCATCATATTAAACTCTCTAAATTGTCCAGTAGAGCTTAGAAGGTCGGGGTCAGTACTCACAACATTAGACAATTCTAAGAAGAAGTCTGACATTTGCTTTGCGTCGTCATCTTTAATGTCGATTTTTACGATGCTTTCTACTAGCGTTTTATATTCTAGTGCCGGTTCATCTACATTTACAGAGGGTGTGTTGACAATGTCTACATTGTTTTTTATTACTTCAACAATTTGTTCCCCAAACAAGGCGGCTACCGTAAGGATTAACGCCAGACCTAACTTTATCATGTTAGACATTTCGTGTCTCCTTTTCAGCTTTAGGAAGGAAGAGGGGAAATATTTCGTCTAACTCTGTACATGCCTCCTTAAGATTAGCCTTTTGACAACTAACTTTTAGATGCTCCCAACATCTAATGATTTCAACCAGTGAGGAATCCTTGGAGAGGCTATCACTTGGTACGTAAGGTTTTACAGACGGCTTGAAATTGTCGTATAAACCTTTAATTTTTTCCCAAAACACGCTTAGTGCAAGCAGCCCTGCACCGACAAGCATTGTAATCTGAAAAGCGTTCATTTTTACTCCTGTATACTGTCCATTAAATTAACCAATTCCATTTGTGAAAGAGAGGCTCCTACCTCCGCAAAACTCTTGTAGATTATTTTTCTTTGTTTTTTGTCTTTGAAGTTTCTCCTGATTTCTCTTTTTAGAAGGACTTCATGAAGGTAACTTCTTTTTTTAATTGCCTTCGCAATGCTTTCTTTTGAGTAACACATATATAATAGCTTGACTACCGATATAATGCAATTACAAATCGCCATAATAGTAAACGGATCAAAAGAAAAGTTTTCGTCTTTTGCTTGTGCGTGAGACAAAACTCTTGTCGCAATTAAATTTTGTGCTTCAGGTATATTATTCATCTTTTAGTTTCTCGTTTATAGTTTTAATCATTTTTATCGCATCAACAAATCCAGAAGCCCTATACAGAGGTCTA
>CETY01006527.1_pt1 | contig 16747 bp, 18 predicted proteins | sample 361551 | NCBI WGS metagenome assembly CETY01 (sample SAMEA2623135, study PRJEB7988) | marine metagenome | biome: marine biome (ENVO:00000447); feature: deep chlorophyll maximum layer (ENVO:xxxxxxxx); material: "saline water (ENVO:00002010), including plankton (ENVO:xxxxxxxx)" | depth 45 m | reverse complement strand
AAAAAAAAAGCGCCGTCAAAATCAACGAAACGTGTCAAGTAAACGTTGATAAATACCCAATGCAGAAAAAAGTAAAAAGCAATTTGAATAGCAAACACATGATTGAAGAGTCAGCCGCAAAGGGCTGGGTTCGTGGTGGCATGCCTTCCAGAGAAATTTACAAAAGTGAAAAATACGAATGCAATTGATTTAATTATTATAAAATACTATATTAATAGATACTGAAAGCAAGATGTCATTTACAAATAACAAAAATCAAGACCCTGAGTACAAAGTGGAAAAACAAATGAACGCAAACAAAATAAATTACATGTTGAGTAAAGATTTTTCTGAAAATAAATCTGTGAATAAAATGGTTGAACTTGGTGGAGTTCCAAAGTTATCGAGTTCAGTCATGTCTTATAATGATATTGACATCGAAAGTAAGCTCAGAGGAATTAAAAGTACCAATTTAGAAGGTGCGAATTTTAATCCAGGTCTTCAATCAAAGAAACTTATAGATACCCCATTATTTGAAAGACCAAAAGTGTTCGTTCCCCCCTCATTTTTGCATGTCTACGAAAGAAGTGGGTTTCACAATCTATAAATAATTATATATATAATTTATAAGTAAACTATATATATAATGGCTTTTACCAGATTTCACGACGATCCTAGTAGAATTATAAAGACAAATTTAGAAACCACATCTATGTGCAACTATACTTTTAATGTACCTTCCAATACAAACAAATCTAATGTTTACATCAACGACCCACATATACGTTTACAAAAAAGTGGCAGTTTGCAATATAGTAATATGGTTGATTTAGAAGGACAATTGAAACAAATGGATCGCAGTTATTCTCGCGATTTTGTTGCCAATCAATATAATACCAAAAACCCGGTCAATCATGAGTTGCGAAAAATTCCAATTTATCAACTAAATAAGAGTGTAACAGATGAATCAAGAAGTACGCACCCGTCATGGACTTATCGGTCGCTTCAACAATATCGGTCTGACTATTTGTTTGAAGACCCACAAAATCATTGTTCAATGAAGTTCGTAAACAATGTGGATACAAATATTGACACAAAAGACAATTTCAGAAAAAATCATAAAAAAATATAAAACTTATATATAAGAGATACAATATGGCACAAATTGCTATTCCATTATTATTGTTAGGAACTGCGGTTTTGATTAGCAATGATAAAAAAGCAAATGAAGAAGAAGATGAGACAAAAGAAATAAAGGAAAATATGACTAACTTGAACGATATTGATCCACGCGGTCATTTACTTTCCAAGGAATATAGTAATTTTTCTCCAAATATTGGTAAGAGCAAAAATAATATGAACAATACACAAGATGTTGCTCAATACCAAGATAAGTATTTTTTGAATAATGTTTCAAGCGCAGAACAAAAGAGTTTAAATGTTAATGGAAGTAAAGTATTCAATAATTTGGCTGGAGAAAAAATCAAATATGATGATCTCAATCATAATAACATGAATTTGTATTACGGTAGTAAAACAAATGGGGTTCAGAGCATAAACACATCATCCATATTAGATTCGTATACCGGACAAGGTACATATGATATTAAAAAAGAAGAAATTGCTACAATGTTCAAACCAGCAGATAATACACAAAACGTTTACGGCAATCAAAACCAAAACGAGTTTTTTCAATCTCGGGTTAATGCTTCGCATCGGCACGCAAACAGCAAACCTTGGGAAGAAATCAAAGTGGCTCCTGGGGTTGGTAAGAAATATGATGAAAACACTACTAGTGGTTTCAACAATTACAACGAGTCAAGAGACATGTGGATGCCTAAAGGGGTCGATGAATTGCGCGCTTCAAATAATCCCAAGAATGTGTATTCTTTGAATGGGCACACTGGTCCAGCAATGAAACCGGTTCAAAACAGAGGACAAACCGGGAAGATCGTTAAAAAAACACAAGACGGCTACTTCGTCAACAAAAACAACTTGGGTATGATTGCAGGAACGTCTGGTCCTAAAAAGCACACTATTGGTTCGCACCAGATGCTTACCAATGAGAACCGCGATTCCACTAGTGTTGAATACTATGGCACCCGTATTAACCAAAATGGCGCATCGTATTCAAAACAAAATTATTCAGATTCAAACAAAATGCAGTTAAATAGCATACCAATCACAAATCGGGTTGACATTGAAACGAATCCTACGAGCGAATTAAATTATGGTAAACAATCTTACAATAGTAATAGCAACAATCGGAATACAACAAAAACATCGCACTTCGGCAGCATGGGTTCTGCGGTTTCAAGTATTATTCAACCCATCATGAACGGGCTAAGACATAGTAAAAAAGAGAACACTACAACAAGTTTGCAATCAACAGGTAATGTGGGTATTAACAATGTAGCAGCTCATACAATTCGCAATCAAGGAGAAGTATCTACTACCAACCGAGAAATGTATGAGTGTGATTTGAACATGAATCATTTGAATGTGCAAAAGCAACAGGACTCTGCTTACATGAATATAAATCCAATATTGAATGGTACACAAAGAAACTCAATGAATCAAAGTGAACTTGGACCAGCGGCTTCACATTTAAGTGGTAACATGAGTTATGTTGCACAGTATAATCAAGAGAATAACGACCGCGTTTATGCCAGTGATGTTCAATCTAACGGAAATATAGGACTATTTAATAATAAAATTGTTGCTCAAGTAAATGCCAAAGAGTGTGCGAATAATCGTTCCACTCCTCTTTATATGCCCAAGTCAACTTCATATCAACATCCAAGCGATAGTTTGGGTAGTGTCACTTCTATGCCACAAAACTATCAAGAAATTAGTAACAGTCAAATGGATGGTTCGTTGCTAGATGCGTTCAAATCCAATCCATACACTCAACCATTGAATAGTTCGTGATTAAAAACTAAAATCGGACAAATATCTTCGCAATTTACGTCTAAGATTTGTTTTATCAAATTGTTCAGAATTGCCATTGAAAACGACTTCATTTTCTGGATATTTTTTGACAACCATCAACCCGTCATCTTTTAGTTTTAATTTATATTTCATGGTAGGAATCTTATTGACCAAAGTAGTGTACATCATAAATGGTTCCTTTTTATGCTTCAAAAAGGAATGTCCGATATTATTATCTGGGTTGATAATCTCATTTAGATAATAATTCCATTTTTCGGTTTCATCGTCTTCAAAAAAACATGAAACACACAAGGAGTTTGGTTTTAATATTTGGTTATAATTATTGTCTAAACGACAATCTTTGCATGTTGCAATAATATAACTCGTGTTACGCACGCTATGCTGATATACATCGGCCATTTGTATTGTCCTTTGGATGTTGTTTTTTAAATTACAATACATCGGCTCTAAAAAATATAATGCCGCGTCAAAGACATAAAATTCGTCTGTAGAGAATGGGATTAGAATTGCACAATGAGTCAAGTGCGGTGTACCGAGAGTTTTGCAACAATCCGGAACGCTTGCTGCAATTACATAACTTTCAATCTTGTAATTGTTTTGTAAATAGTTTTTAATGAATTTAGACAACGCAATGCAATTTCCACTGTTATATTTGTTTATACACGTTTCAGAATCGTGTTCCTTGTATAATGTATAAGGGAATGTTGAGAAAATCACATTGTTGTATAAATTGTGAAATAATTCTGAAAAATATTTCGGATTTATATCTTGGCGAGTCATCTTGATTTCATTAAAAACACAATTCTCAGGAATATTACTCATGCTAATTATTTATATTATTAAGTTATAAAATATTAAATAACTACACACACTTAATTGAAAGAAAAATGGAGAAGGTCAAAACGAAATTGAATAATTTTGTGAAAAAAGACAGCATTCCAAACATTTTATTTTACGGACCGTACATGTGTGGAAAGGAAGAAATATTTGAGACTTTTATAAAAAATATATATAAAACGAGTGAAAAAAGAAACAAGTACGTTATGACCATCAACTGTCTTTCAACTAATGGCATAAAAATAATTAAAGAACACATTAAATTGTTTTCTATGCAAATTTTCAACAAAGCGCAAGATGTCAATTTCAAAACAATCGTTCTTCAGCATGCGGACAACTTGACGTATGATTCCCAATATAGTCTGCGAAGAACAATTGAGCAATACAGTAAAACGACACGATTTATTTTTATTTGTGAAAATAAGTATCGGTTGCTCAATCCACTGTCTTCACGATTCGCACACATTTATATCAATGAAAATCCGAATAAGAATTTGTATAACAATATATGCAAGTTCAATTATGGTAAATACAATTCTCTTATGGATAGATACGAACTTTTGATAAAAACAAAAGAAGAAAACCAACTATTAGAAATTTATAAAATAAGTGTTGAATTTCATAATCATAATTTTTATTGTTTTGAAATATTCCAAAAATTAAGACACAACCCAAACTATCAAAATTTCTCTCTCGTCTTGGGAAAAATAAATAGGAATTTATGCAATGACTTATTTTCTATTTTTTATTTATTGGTTGTATTTCGTAATAATATAGAAATAGAAATATATGATTATTATTAAATGGATGATTACAATTCAAATTTACTAAACGATTCCAAGTCTGAATGGTCAATTCGTTTGATGAATATTGTGTCAGGGCATATTATAGACGGATTTCGTTCAATATTTAGGGAGGCAATGGAAGTCTGCGAAAAAAATGACGAGGCTGAAAAATATTTAATGACGTTTCAAAACTACTTATCGATGATACCAAAGTGGAATCAAAACATGGTGGATGCCGAAGTTGAGCGAATCAAAGAATGTTCACAATGTAAATATTTAGAGGACTTAATTACTTGTGTTCATATTCTCCAACTAAAGATTCTCAGCTGTGTTCGCACTGGAAATCAAAATAAGAAGATTGATATTGACATTCCTTGTTTTAGAACTTTCTTGCATAATGTCTATATCAACATAGCACGTAAGCTGTATTCAAACATATATTTATTTCAAATTGATGCAACTCCACTACAGCAACAAAAGCACAATCGTGAGTTTGAGATTATTGTTCAGACTTGCATTATGAATACTATTCGCGACAATGTTCCGGTTGAACAATTGTTGAAACAATATATTGACGAAACACAAGAGGTTGATGTTGAAAAGACTGAGAAGCTAGTTGAAGAAAAAAAGGTTGATAGTGACAATGGAGAAAACGAGCCTCGTCCCACGGAAATAAATGAAAGCGATTTTGTTCCACCGTTGGTTTCCGAATCACCTGTTGTTTTAAATCCTGGTCATGACATGGATATTCCTCCACCTGACAGTGTGGCCACCAACGAATCTCTCAATAACAGTGAAGAATTAACCTCGCAAGAATTATTGGAAGACGGAAGTTTGCAAAACAAGTCCATTACGTTTGAAGATAATGCACAAGAAACATCACAATATGATGAACCCGACAATAAGTTAGTAATCGGCGATAATGTTCCATTGGTTGTGGATGAAGATTTTAACAAACAAGCTGTTAAAAACACTAATGAGATTGAAGAGATAAACTTAGACTTGGATAGTATTAATAATGAGACACAAATAATTGGTAGTGAACCGCCTATTGATCTTGGAATTGAAGAGTTGGCTATTTAGCCAATTTTTTTGAAATTTTCGTTATTTATCATTTTTTAAAATAATAAATAACATATATGGAAGTATTGAATAGTAACTTTTTTTTAGCAATATGTATATCGCTTGTGCACTATATACTAAAAATAGTAATAGAAAAAAATAGAGATTTCAAAAAAAGAATATTTAAAGATAGTATTTTAGTAGGGATTGTTGCTTACGCAGTTTTGATTTTTCGTAGCAACTTCATATCCTTTGAGTCGGCAAGAGCGACAACAGTTTTTACGAACGCACCTCAATTCTGATTCATCAACCGTTTTAGACGGTTCACTGCATTAGGAGACGCAGTTTTTCGAGAGTTAGTCTTAGATAGATTATTGTTTTGATTCATAAGTAATGCTACATTTGTCGGAGATGCTGTTTTTGGGGAATTGTTCGCACCCATAGAAGTGTTTTCGTTGTATTCATAATCTTTTAACATTTTTTCAACATTAGATGCTTTTGCGGTTCTAGCGGATTTCGGAGCAGCTGATTTCACATTTGTTTTACGCGTTAACTTATGTATCGCCATTTCGATATTGTTTAATTTATGTAATATTAAATTCAGTTTAGCATTATTTTGTGCATGATGGTCTTGAACGCGCATATTATTCATATTTCTACGAGTGTTGTTATGTACACCAGGTCTTCTTTTACACGATTTGTTGTTCCAATAACATCTGGAATCATCCTTGCAAAATGGCGGGATTGTTTTACGTCGTTTTGAACAAGAAACCATATTTATATATAATAGTTATATTAAATCTCTGTTGGGTGGCGAGGATATTAAGAAACCAAATCATCAATATCCATAAAATATTCCAATTCGTTTTGTTGGCAAACTTCAGAAATTATATATTTCTCCATCACTTTGTGTTTGTATTGATCTTCCGGAATGTGGGTGTGTACGATTCTGGATATCATTTTGTACAACTTAAACCCAGGATATTTATCGTCTCCATTTGATTTGTATAGGACGTTTTCACCGTTGTCGTCATATAACCAAGAGAAAATCATGTCGTAAATCGGCGCTACATTTCTGTATTCACTGACGTTATTGATATCATCACATACAAAATCAAAAATGCTACACGCTAGGCGGCATAAATCGAAGCTCATATTCGGTTCAACTATTGGTTTTTTTTCGTTGTAAAAAGGCTTGAAGTTGTATTGGGTATGTGCCGTGCCGTTTTTGGAGAAACTGTCACTACATAACATTTTATCATTGTAGGTATAAATTGCTCGCCCAAAGTCAATAATTTTGTAAATTTTACCAAATGTAGGTATTTTGTATGTTTTCCCCTGAATTTTATAACGTAAAAATTGTATATCTGTTTCTGAATACATGATATTGTTTGTATGTAGATCATTATGTGTGAATTTATATTTTTGTTGGTAGACATATAATGTCGTGATTATTTGGAAGATGGCACTTTCTAGCTCCTCTAGTTTTATTTCACCCTCATCCAGCAATTCGTCCAATGTGTTTTCACATTTTTCAATAACAACAACTTGCGTAGGAAATTTATTTAATAACAGATACATTTTTTCCTCAATTTCCTCCTCTTCATCCTCCTCATCTTCCTCTTCCTCCTCTTCCTCCTCATCCTCCTCATTTTCTTCATCTTCTTCATCTTCTTCATCTTCTTCATCTTCTTCATCTTCCTCATCTTCCTCATCTTCCTCATCTTCCTCATCTTCCTCATCCTCTTCATCCTCTTCATTCTCTTCATCCTCCTCATCCTCTTCATCCTCCTCATCCTCCTCACTATCATAATCCGGGTCTTCTTCACTATCATCATCATTATTCAAAGTGTCGTGACTATTACTCTGATATTTTAATATCAAAGGTGATTCCTCATTGATTTTATTATCATCTAGGAATACGTTATCTACACTATTTAGTGATTCCGAAACTTTATCCACGGGACTATTATTGATAATATCAGATTCATTTTCATCCATAATTTCAACCTCTATTTCAAGATGACTATTTTCTTCAATATTTAATGTTTCTTTTCTGTTCTGCTGAAAAATATCATTTGCTTCATTATCTTCAAATTTGAATTGTTTCCCTAAATTCTGAGTAAAGTACTTGGACTCACATAAATATTCTAGATCATCTGATACATTGATGCGACAATTTTTTTTTTGACAAATAAACATGTCGTAACATTCAATTCCATGTAAGAATTTTTTTTCGTCCTTCATTTTACCACTTATATAATAAAAGAGGCTATCCACATATGCGTAGTTATTTTTATCATATATATACTTTTTGTATTTGCTTTCATCATCCGGTTCTTGCATATCTGGCAATATGGTCAAGTCTTCATGATTATACTTTCCAGTCAAGTATTTCAAAAAATCAACCAATGTTATGTATTTCACAAACACTTCTTTAACATCATCGTTTTGGTCAATAATTTCAAAAAAGTTTTCATCAATTCTGGATTTATATTCTTTGAGCCGCTTTTCGATTTTAATGTTTAAACTGTGCTCAACTGGCATTTTAGTTTTTACTATATCCTCAAACTCATTGTTTGATATACTATTAAGATTATTATATAAAAACTCTTGTTTTAGCATACTAGATTAATTTTAATATTGTTATAATATTATTAATACTTTTAAACTCATTATTATTGTGTTCGTATATTCTCTGGTTTAAATTTGTTATTTATATATAAAGAATGACACTGGAACTTAAAAAGTTTAGTATGAGTCACATCACATTCAAGAAAGAGGAAAACAAAGGTCCTGTGGTCGTCTTGATTGGAAGGAGAGACACGGGTAAAAGTTTCTTAGTTCGTGATTTATTGTTTCATCATAAGGATATTCCGCTCGGCACAGTGATTTCAGGAACAGAGGCAGGAAACGGATTTTACAGCGACCATGTTCCTAAGTTATTTATCCATGATGAATATAGTTCGTCCATCATTGCCAACATATTGAAACGACAAAAAGTGGTTCTGAAACAAGTGAACAAACAACTTGCCACATATAAAAGGTGCAATATCGATCCGCGAGCGTTTGTTATTTTGGATGACTGTCTATATGACAACTCTTGGTCAAAAGACAAACTTATGCGTCTTCTCTTCATGAATGGCCGCCATTGGAAAATCATGCTTATCATTACTATGCAATATCCGTTGGGTATTCCACCCACACTAAGAACCAACATTGACTATGTGTTTATACTGCGTGAACCATACATTGCGAATCGTAAACGTATTTATGAAAATTTTGCAGGTATGTTTCCAACATTTGAGTCTTTTTGTCAAGTAATGGATCAGTGCACCGAAAATTATGAGTGTTTGGTCATTAATAATAACGCCAAATCAAATAAATTGCAAGATCAAATCTTTTGGTACAAAGCGCAGGCACAAAAAGATTTCAAATTGGGTTCAAAAGAGTTCTGGGAACTGTCTAAGAATATTGGTTCCGATGATGAAGAAGAGTCATATGACCCAAGTTCTTATACTAAAAAGAGTAGTGGACCTCGAATTAATGTTAAAAAAAATAAATGGTGAATGTAGATGAGATTATTCTTTATATTTGAAAACATCAATACTATACCGGTATGAACCAACTTCATGTGGTTTTACTTTCTCAATGTCATTCGAATGATGACAATAATAGAGCACCTTAGACTTTTTCAGATTGAGTGCTTTTTTTAGATAATTTAGAGATAATTTCTTGGTGTTGTGCTCTTTCAAATAATCGCGAACAATATTGTTATCTAATTCAAGTATTTTATTTTCTTGTTTTGAGTTTTTGCTACGTTTTACTTTCATTTTAGTGAATATACATTTTTGTCTTTAAATAATATTGGAAAAAATGAAATTTATTATTCTTCAACTTCAGGTGAATATACACCCTGTGATACTAAAATAGAAGTTGATAATGAAACGACTATTATTGTAGCAACCCATCCAAATAATGTTTTATAAAGAACCTTATAATTTATACCTGAAAAATTTCTTGTATCTTCTAATAATGCTACTCCCAATGTAGCGCCTACTTGACAATGTGTCGTAGACAATGGTATTTCTAAACGACTACCTGTAATAATTACCAACGCAGATGCGAGCTCTATACATATCCCGCGCGATGGCGTTATTTTACATAACTTAACTCCAATTGCTTGAATAATTTTATATCCATATAATGCCAAACCAATAGAAATACCTACTCCTCCTGCTGCTAATATCCAATACGCATCATCTCCTAGCTCATTCTTTTCATCTACTTTACCATTTTTGTATATTACATACATAGTTGAAAACGGTCCAATAGCGTTGGCAACATCATTTGCACCATGACTGAACGAAGAACATATAGCAGTAAATATTTGCAATCCCTTAAACAGTTCCTCTGTGCTTGCGTCAAATACTTCAGCATTTTTATGAATTTCTAAAACTGTGTCATTTTCAAGACCATCATTATCAAAAATTCTGCTCTCTTTTAGTTCAACATCTTCTATATCTTCATCGCTAGGCGCGCTTTCTTGTTCTTGTTCAACGTCTTGAGAATTTATTATATAATTTTGATATTTTTTTGTCAATGGAATCATTGCTAAAGTTGAAATACCACCAAGACCAAATGACCAAGATACTACTTCTCCAATTGACATTTCATCAACTCCAATCCCAGATGCTCCTTTATAGACAATATAAAACGTATTTAATGTCATTGTCGAACCAACAATTAATGGGAACGCATACAAACTATTTTCAAAACTATGAGAGCTTCTCAAGAGAACATTTCGTAAACCACCAAATAATAGAAACGAAACAAACGATGAGAACAGTGGTGAAATTATCCATGAAATTACAATGCCTCCGACACCGCCTATATATGGAAAATATTCCTTCTCTTCATACCATATCACGCAATCAGGTCCTTTGATCACCATTGTCATCCCAATCATTGCGCCAACACACGAATGCGTGGTTGATACAGGCATTTCATATTTAGATGCCAGAAACAACCAAAGTCCTACTGAAAAACAAACCCACATACAACCGTACATAAGAACATATGGTTCATCTTCGAAGCATTCGTGATTTGCGATTCCTTTACGTATTGTATCGGAAACACGATTTCCCATCAAAATCGCACCAGAAGCTTCGAAAATACAAGCTAAAATTACAGCATTTCTCGTTGTTAGCGATTTGGAACCTATTGAGGTAGCAAATGCGTTTGCGGCATCATTTGCTCCAATACCCATTGAAGCAAATATTGCGAAAATTCCACCACCAATTATTATCCAAGTATACATTTGATTTAAAGTACAAATATTATATTTATATGTTTATTATAAATGATATGTTCAAAGAAAAATAAGCAAGGATTAATTGTATTCAAAGATTATCCGGAGTTCACTCCAAACCTGACGCCACAAGAAATATTTGAAATGGGTAGTTTTGGCGGAACTTATTGGCGTCCGATTTACTCAAGTATTTTGAAAAAAGAATTCAAAGACCAGCATAAAAAATATCCAAAGAGTTGGTGGAAAAATACGCCAGGAAAATGGCTTACGACTCCATGGGAAGATTATGACAATTCCATAAACAAATATAATGTGAAAGTTGGCACAACATTGGAGTTTTGGGAAGAAAAAAAATGGATCAATGAAACCCACCCGTATGGGTGGGTACAATGGTATTGTGATTTTTATTCTGGAAAACGGAGCGACGACGATGAACGACAAATCAAGCGATGGATGAATACCGCAGGACCAAAAAGTAGATTCCGGAGAAATTTAATCAATCAAATTCATAAAAAAAAGACAAAATACGATGATTTTAGTATAAGTCCAAAAATAAGACAAACATTACAACATTGGGGATATGAACTTCAGAAGAGGGATGTTTAATAAAAATTGAATTTATCCTTCTATTAGTGTCAGTAGTAGTCAAAATGAGTTACGATCCACCATGTCAAATTTATGATATATCCGCAAAAGTGATTTTACATCAATTACCATTAAATAATGATACGATAAATACTGTAATGACTTTTCTCGATATGTATCTTGACCCGAACGATTGTATGGACAAGTTTTGGTTTAAATTGGGAAGAGAAACGTGCAATTTGATTGAATGGAATTCAAATTGTATAAATATAGTTTATTCTGGATTCGGTAAATCAACAAATTTCTATAAATATTTGTTGCCATTTTCATGTTCATACGGTCCTACGCAAAAAATAACATGCTCTATTCGGTCTAAATTAGATGATATGATTTGTGTGTACTATCCGATTAGAAAAAAAAGTTGCGACGAAAATATTTTAAAAATTAGTAAACTAAGAAGTATTCTAGACGTTTTCTATAACAACTCCGATTGTGAAAAATATCCATATACAAAAAAAAGTAATCGTCGGTTTTCTAAAGAGATTCGGGTAGAAGAAAAAATGTATATATTGAACTTTATACGTAGGTTAAAACTATATAAATATTACATAGAAAACTATGTAATCAATAAAATTCTTCCCGAAGAAAAAATCATACATAAAGAATTATCAAAGCATTTCAATAAATATGGTAAACGCATTGATAAACTAAATATTTTGGAAAATATACCTATAGAAAACATAGAATGATTTTATAAATATTCTACAACAACTCCTCCATCTCTTTCAACTGACTCAAAATCTCACGTTTAAACAAGTTGAACTTTTGTCTTTTACCGGGACATTTAACATTTTTTTTAAAGTTATGAGAAAGATTTTTGAAACATTTCTCTTTTCTCTTTTCTTCCTCAAACAATTTGGACGCAAAGTATTTTCTCATTCTTTTTTGAATAATTACTGCCATATTATTTTCATTTTCAATAGATTTTTTGGAAATAATATACCGCCTCCAGTGTCGTTGGATTAGTAATATAGATCTACTCTTTATTATTTTATAAACAATCGGTGAAAGAACATAGTTAATAAGTGCACGTTTGAGGAGAATATTGGAATACCATTTTTGGATTTTCATAATGGAATAATGTTTGTAAGCCCATTGAATGAATTTCTGGAACTTGATAAATCCAGTAATTGGTATACAATAAAATTTCTTTTGATTACGAAACCAAGCTTTTATTTTTCGTGCTGACTCTATCTTATTTTGCATTCTACTTTGAAATGCTTTCCATATAGCCATTCCTGCTGAAATCGGTGATGACTGGTTTAAATAGGTTGGTATGTATTTATTGTCTTTTGTTCTCAAATAATAGTTGGTTTTATTTGTCATTGATGTTTCTAACGGAATATAAAAATCCCTTAGTCTTTGCTCTTCCTTGTCAACTTCTTTTATACGAGGCTTCAGTTTGTCTTTTACCCATAAATTAATAATTTTGATAATATATTGTTGCATACCGATTGGCGCGTTCGTCCACTCAACGACGCTTTTATTTTGCTGCGTCAGTCCCAGTTTTTTGTCAAACTTATGATTGAATACTAGTTGCTTTTTGATACATTTTCCAATAATATTGATGTCATCGTCATAAAAGCCTGTCATGGAAAAATCTAATCCACCAAGAGTCCGTGCGTTGTGATAATTATCTTCTCGCGAAATGTATAACTTCTTGATATAATCTTCGGCAAGATAATATATTTCATTCTCACTATCAATGCCGTTTTTGTGACAAAATTCGTTGAACGAATCCCAACCCTTTAAATTGAATTTATCTTTCTTATTTTTTGTAATATAAAGATCCCCAGGCATTTCAAGTTTCAGAGAAACATCGCATATAAGCTTCCAATCTTCATTCTCCAAATTGTCTGAGGTAATTTTCTTTTCTTTTTTGTTTTTGTCATATTTGAATACCAGACTTTTCTTACCAATCTTTGTTAAAAATGCGGTCATTGTCTTTTTTCCCCAAATTTCAATCTGAAACGTATCTGACAATAATGATTTGGAAATCGCGTAGTGTCTTATTTGTTCGCCAAACAAGAATATTTTGTTCCCTTTTTCAAGATAATTTTGATATGTTGTACCGATATCTATATAATCTTGCATGTCATCCTCTAATTCCATGATTTCTGTGTATTTCTTCTCACTGGTTTGTATGATAATGATTGTTCCTTGTGAAATATTTTCATTTTTCAAACATTGAAGTGACAATGAGTCATTTTCTGTATATGAATCTACAACTTGGTTCGTATAATCATTCAGTGTTTTACACTGATTCCAATTTATTTTGACTTGTCTTACAATATTGTCTTCTGTTCTTGATATAATAATAATATTTTTTTCATAAATATTATCTTCAATATCACACCAATTTACAAGTGTAGATATACCACCGATACCAAACTTTCCAATACCACCGTTTATATTTTCCGAGTGAAGTTGGACAAAACGGTACAAATTTTCTTGACTCATGCCTGTTCCATCATCTTTGTATCTTATTTGATAATATTTTGTCCCATCACTATTATTCCCTTCTTGCTTATCAGTGACAATATTTTTGGCTTTTGCATCAAAACTATTGTCAATCAGTTCTTTCAAAAGTGACAAATTGTTATGTCCCGTTGAAGATGTTCCCAGATGTTTCAAATAGTTGTAAATATTTACTGGTTCGAACGTTGGAGATGACATGGTATTGATTTAAGTTGTCTAAATAATTTAAATTTCAATTTTCTTTCCAAAAAATATATACTCATAAGTTATACGTTCAGAATGCCACCATTTGTTCCCGTGCAAATGAATGATTTGACACCTAAGGAACAAGAAGCATTGAATATGTATACAGGTGGCGAATCTTTGTGGATAAATAATTTTTTGAGAGAACATAATTTAGGAGAGCTGAACACACGCCAAAAGGAGCAACTCCGAAACTACACAGTACATTTGAATAACATAATCAATAAAGCCCCGCCAAGTACAAAAAATACAACGGTTTATAGAGGCGCGGAAGCAATGGATGAGAAATGGGAGCGTCTCAATAAAGGTGATGATCTTCTGTTTACACAAAAAGGTCTTATTTCTACATCCTTCAATAAAGATGTTGCGCTGGACTTTATAGAGGATGATAGCCCTTGTTGCTTGCTTGTTTTGCGATTACCTAAAAACACAAAGGGGTTGTATATATCTTCCCAATCTGCCTTCGGCGATTTAGACGAAGATGAACTGCTCTTGCCACACGGCTCACGATTTCGCGTTTCTAGAAGGGCGACAAGACAGTATGGTGCTAACAAGATTATAACATATTACGCGGATTTGATTTCGCAGGCTTCGTAATTTTACACTGATTTCCTATCCATTATTCCTTCGTCGCACATAGTCAACTCGCTAACATATTCAGGAAGCGGTGTATGGTCGGTAACAACATAGTTCAGCCATAATATAGTAAGAGGCACATCGCATGCTGGAGGAGCATTTGACGTCCATCGTTCTTTAGCACATGTTGTGTATAATTTTTTAATTCGGTTTGCGATACCACCAGCATTACGCGGGGACGCATGTTTGACCGCCCATTCGAATTGCATTGCTTCAATCTTTGTGCGGAACCCCTTAACTAGACAAATATGGGTCCACCCAGAACCTTTGCTGATAGTGTACTTCGCACCTCCTTTCAGTTCGCCATTGTGTTGACGAAGACGACGTGACGGGTCGGGAGATACACCCGCATACGTGGAGCCGCAATTCTGAATAATATAAAATATCCACTGGTCATTTTTTTTATTATTCGACATTATTTATGCTTATTTGTGATATATCTTATTTCAAGAGAAAAAATTGAAAGTATGTTTCTTTATTACTGGTTTGTATTAACTTCAGTGACAAACAAATGAATTTGACACATTCTCAAAAACGCATTTTGAAAGAATACAAATATTTGATGAAAGAACAAAAAAAAAATGGAACATTGCAAGACGCATTGTCATTGTGCAAAAGTAATATTGTAGTTGTTGCAAATTTAAGTGTAGATAATGCGACACTATTAATAACGATCCACTACAATATTAACCCTCAATCTCATTTGTTATTGGACAAAATGAATGGAGACGTCAAAACAATTGTCGACGAATATGCAATAGATTATATCTATATGAACCTATCTGCAGAATACCCAAATGACTATCCTTTCAAACCACCAGTCTGGAAATTAAACAACTATGATGATAATATGGAACATTGTCCAAAAGATATTTTGGTGTTTTATAATTATGTTATTGATCAACACAATGAAGTGTATTCTAAACAGTGGTCGCCAGCAATTTCGTTGAAGACTGATTTAATTTCACTGCTTACAAAGTTGATGGAAGGCATTAACTATTCTACCAGTAATAATTAAACCCCTTGGCTCTAACTTTGTCTGATTTCCTCATCTATGACTTCAAGTTTGGGAGTGAGATTTGGCTTTTGGTTTGGCTTAAGTTTGGATGTTTGTTTTATTTCTTCAACTTTGAACAGTGAATTACATTCGTTATCGAACATGACATCTGATACAATTTCAGAAAATTTATCCATATTTAACGTGCTTGTAAGTTCTTCGTTTTCTTCGGTATCAGTTTCGACCGTGTGATGATTTATTTGGTTGAAAAATAAATTTATTTTTTCTAGAAAGTTGTGCAAAACGTTATTATGCAGTTTGTGGTAAACGCAAATGTAATTTCTATGTAAATCATTTGTCATATACAATTCTTTATTCAAATACTGTTGATTTATAATATAGTTGTCTAAGTTCACGCCATAGTATAAACTTTCTTGTTTGGTAGTTATTTTGTCCTCATTTTCTATGTGTTTTTCATATACCGTTTTGATTATATGAATTACATCTTTGTGGATATTATTTATGATGTCAAAATCATATGCTTTGAAAAAATCCAAATCTTTGTAAACAGGGTATATATCTATTTTTTTTAACTCTTTTATTGTTGAATATTGTTCTGGTAACAATTTCTCTTGTAAATAATCATTCATCAAGAAAAATAATTTATAATAGTCTCCATAAATTCTATTATCAATGTAACTGTATAGATTCAACATATTTTCGAATTCTAATTCAATCAACTTATTTTGAAATTGCACCGAGTCAAGTCCAAAATAATTTTTGGACTCTTTTTCAATACAATCTATATAATTTTGTTTGACT
>CETY01019390.1_pt1 | contig 16754 bp, 7 predicted proteins | sample 361551 | NCBI WGS metagenome assembly CETY01 (sample SAMEA2623135, study PRJEB7988) | marine metagenome | biome: marine biome (ENVO:00000447); feature: deep chlorophyll maximum layer (ENVO:xxxxxxxx); material: "saline water (ENVO:00002010), including plankton (ENVO:xxxxxxxx)" | depth 45 m | reverse complement strand
TTCGTTTTAGATGGTGCTTTCAGATCACTACCAGGATTTTCTGCTTCGTAAGACTTACGTCCTTTTTCATTGAGACCACCTTCTTTATTTTTACCAGACTTCTTAGTCCATGCAGCACCTTCCGAAACTTCCGTTTCTTCATTCTTTGGACGGCAATCATTTACTAATTTACCACCTTTCATTTTCATACCCACTTTCTTGTGGGTGTCCCAACAATCCTTTGCTTTCTCTTCAATCTCAATCTCTTCTGCATATAAGAAGGTTTCACCAGGTTCTTTCTCAGAAACAGATGTATATTTTACTTTAGATCCAGGATAAATTCCTTGCATTTGTGCTTCAACTTCTTTTCTTGAAGGAAGTTTTGCTTGAGGGAAGAACATTTTTAAAACATATGTTCTTCCTTTCCAAGTCACAACAACCATCATAAGGTTGCCGACCTTTGAAGGTATTCTTGTTGCTTCATCAATATTAGACATTATTGAAAAGACTCTTTTTAGTTATTTAGTAGAGACTTTAGTTCGTCAATCTGTTTCTGCTGATCTTTAACGGCTTCAACCAAAAGAGCAACCATATTTTGATATGCAATAGACTTAATACCCTCAACGTCTTCGTAGACAACATCTGGCACAATCTTCTCAACTTCTTGTGCAATCAAACCTAAGCAATGGTCTCCAGTGTTTTTATGATCATATTCAACACCACGTAGACTTGTTACTTTAGGAAGTGCATCACTGATAGTTTCAATATTCTTCTTAAGTCTTTCGTCAGAGTTTGCAGTAACTGTACCAGCACAAGTTAAGTTAGTTCCATTAAATTGTAAGTTTGCCGATGTTGTTGCAACGTTAGAACCATTCTTAAATAACACTTGGTTTGCAGAACCAATAGCATTAATATCTACAGCATCAATAGTAACAGTTGCTTTAGATCCAGCAGATTCAGAAACGATACTAGTAATTGCAGTTCCTTCAAAATTTAGTACTGTTGCTGCTGCAACTGATTGTACATCATCTTTTTGAACTTCAACACCAGAAATAATTCCTGTTAATTGAGAACCATCTCCTATAAATTGTCCACTAGTACTAGTTACATTACCAGAAACAGTTATAGCTGCTGGGAGACCAACGATAACTCTTCCTTCATTTCTAGTAACTGCAACCTGATTAGCCGTCCCATCAATGGCCATAACTGGACCAGTGAAGTTACTTGCAAGACCAACATGACCTGAAGTGGAGTTGAAATCTATCTCAAAATGCTCTCCGAAGAAAGAAGCAACACCATAAGTAGTTGGAGTTGAAGATGCTAGAGAAACCGTATTTGTAGTAACGATACCAGTTACTCTACCGTATTCATCAATTTGTACATCAGTAATAAATCTATCATCTCTATCAGTTCTATCATCATAAGTTGTTGTTACCTGAGCGAGATTAATATCATCATCATTAACAACAATCGCACTAGCATCTAAAGTTATAACATCAAATCTGTTACCAGTTTTCAACAAACCTTTACCAGCCTGTAGTTCACCAGGACTAGAGAACTGGGTAAATTCCAGTGCGCTAACACCAATAGAAACTGGTTCTTTAGTGATCAACACGAAACCACCACCAGCATTCTCCTCACCGTTCAGAACGAACGAGAACGCACCTGATGCAATTTCACTTTGTTGGTCAAAGTCAACAGAACGAGTTAACTGCCATGATGTTGATCCACTTCCTACTCTAGTAACGGTATAATATCCATTTTCAAATGTATTTCCTACTCCAAGTTTACCTTGATCTTTTACAAGAACACGATCAGAAACTGTTAAATCTAAGAATCTATCAATAAGACCCGTTCCACCAACACCTGCTGTAGTAATATTTTGATTTACTTGTGCAAATAAGATACCACCGACACCATTAGGTGATGTATCTACGTTATCATAATATGCTACAAGTGCTTCTGTCGTTGCTACAGATACAGCTTTCTGAACCACAAGACCAGCAGTTGCAAAGTTGTCCACATAGGCTTTTGTGGCAAGTTCCTGGTCTAACAGGGGTGTTAGTGTATCTACACTAGCATATGCTCTATTAAAGAATCCAGATCCAGCAACACCAACATCACCAACAACGCTTAACTTACGATCAGGAGTAGCAGAAGCGATTCCTATTCTACCTGTAGAATCATTGAAAATAAGATCTGCAGATCCACCAAATATTCCTCCATCATTATATTGAATTTGTCCATCAGAACCACCAGGAGCAACATCAGTAACCGTAATAGTAGCAGCAGCACCAGAAGCAACTGCGCTTATTAAATTACCAACAAAATTTATATCTCGTATACTATTACTAGAACCTACCTGAACACCTTCATCTCTGATAGTGATACCAAGATCTTGAATACCTTCAAGAGTTTTCCAAGTTACAGAAGTTCCACCTAAAGATGTTAAGATGGTATTGTTATCACCCATCGTTCCATCATAAGAAAATAATTCTTTATGAATCCTGATGTTTCCAGTATCTACATCAGCAGTGGGAGTATCATTGTTTCTATCTGTACCATGATCTGATCCGATGCCGATACTACCACCAATTGAAACGTTACCAATAACGTCCAATACTCTACTATTCTCACTGTAATCAGTGATGCCGATTCCAAAAGATCTTTCTCTTCCAGATAGGAATTTACCGTAATTAGCCATTTTATAAATTAGAAGTTAGAGGTTTCCAGGATTGATGAAAGAAATTTCATATCTGTTCCTGCATCTACAGAAACAGCAATCTTATCTCCAGTTTCTAGAACTAATTTTCCAGGGAGAAGATTGACCGTATCTCCTGCGGGGACAGGAAATGAATTGACGATAGGTGTTGTAGTTGTGTCGGTACTATCATAGTAACTAAAAGTAATTCTTCTAGTTACTGTTCCAGTATTGATTGCTTGAGCCAATAGGAATACTGAGGTATATCCTGTTGGTGCTGTGTAAATTTGAACATCTGATACTGTGGGCGTATTAGTAATTGTTCTAAAATTATTAATCGCAATTTGAGCAGCCATTTAATTAATCTCCTAGTGCTAGAATGAATGGTGTTACGTTGTTGAATAGAGATTTAAGGTATGTTCTACCTGTAATCGTTCCAGTTGCTTGGTTGATGGTAACACCATCACCAATTCTAAAGTTACCTGCCTGGTCAGTAGATGTGAAAATAACTTCACCACCTTCTTCTTTAACAACCTCGTTTTCTTGGATGGTTACACCACCAACACCAGGCCTTGCGGTGAAGATATCATTACCTGCACCAACATATTCAAACGAGTGAGAAGATGTAATTTGTAAACTCTGGCGACTTAGATAAACAGTAGCTCCAGCACCTACATCATTATTTAACCCAGCAACAGCAGTGATAGTTGAAATACCTGCTCTTGGGAAGGTTGCAGCACCAACTTTATAATATAAAGGATCACTCTTACTTACTTCCGCAGTTGCTTGTGTACCACCTCCAGGAGGCGCTGCAATGCTTACATTTGGTGTTCTTGTCTCATATTGAGTACCAGTGTTAATAAGAGTAACTGCTGTTACTGCTCCATTTTCAACTGTAGGAATTGCCTGTGCAGAAATTCCATTTGGTCCTGTTGGAGACTCAATTGTAACGATTGCATCGTTTGGAATGTTATATCCAGATCCACCATTAGTGATTGAAATTTCTGCTAATGAATAGTAAAGTTGATCGATATAATACACCTGACCATCATAAGGTCTTTGTGTTCCAAGACCACTTACTTCTAATGTAATATCATTAGCGGATGCAGCATTAACAACCTTTCCTGTCTGTCTGTAGATAGACTTAGTTGTAGCATCACTAATTCCATTAGAGATAAGACCAATTCTTCCGAAGGAAGAGTTAGAGTTAGTCAAGTCACACTGACCACCACTTGATGTTACGATTGCTTCGTCGCAGCAAATTGTGAAGATAGACACCAACTGAGCATAAGATCCGTTTGTAATCGATACACCAATTCCTCTCTGGTTGTACTGCGTGTAAGAGTCAACCGACATGGAACCCTGAACACCAATTTCATCCTCATCTCCAGGTTCTGCAGCAAATCCATCGATCTTCAGACCGATGCTATCAAAGATAAAGTTTGTACAGTTTCTTACATATGGACCTTTGAAGATCTGTCCACATCCAGGACTAAAGTTTAGATCGGCATCCTCACCTTCTGCTGGGTTGTAACCTACACCATCAAATCCTTCAAATCTTGTGGTAATACCAGTTGGATTTACAGGACCTTGAATTGCAGTAATTCCACCACCAACAATAGAGGTAACAATACCAATAACAGTATCGATAGCACTCTGAACGTTCTTACATCCAGCAGGGCTTGTGTTACTATTAACTCTAGGATCATATTGAATAGACTCATCTTTGATTTGTCCGCCAGCATAACCAGAGTTCTTAGTAAATGGTTGGAACTTCAGGATGTTACCAGTATTTGTAGCATATGTGTGAGAAATATCACTAGGTCCAAAGTTTGTAGTAAACGTTGTGGGTCCAACGATCGTATCAACGTTAAAGATATTTCCAAATGTTCCATCTGGGAATACGGTTGTTGTGATTCCAACGAAAGCACTACCACCACCAACGTAAGTATGATCTAATGTTGAAATACCAGTATTAACTGTAATAGAACTTGCGATAGAAAGTGTTGGGAAGTTGTTTAGATTTCCTGCACCAACATGAGTGGTTATGATACCGACAAGACTATCAATAGAAGCACGAATGTCGGCACAACCAGAAGGAGAGGAATTAATTCCTACAGCTGGATCTGCGGTAATTGTGTAATCTTTGTAATTGAGGAGATTGTTGATAGCAAGTTTTGCATATTCTCCAATAGATGTAAATCCTGTTACAGATTCAGATTCTTCTCCAATCAATCCACCACTAATAGGTGCCCCAGTAGCATCAAAGTACTTTCTAGTTGTCTCTCTAATGTTCTTATTGCCATCTGTTCTTAAATCATCTATGATAGAATCAACAACATATGCAATATCTCTTCTACACTTAAACTCACCAGCAGGGAAGTTACCATAGTTAATAGTAAGACCATTAACAACATTTAAGTTAGCAACACCAAATGCTTCTGTAGAAATGCTTACAAGTGTATCGATAGATGCTTGAACATCACTACAAGAGTAAGTTTCGCTATTACCAATAGCAGGACTTCCATCACCAAAGTAACTAGAACCACCAGAAACTGTTGTATCTTTTGTTGATAACTGATTAGCAATCGCCTGCTTCATTAAAGATTTTGCTTCATTGAAGGCAATAATTGTTTCCTCAGTCACACCTGCAATAGAATCATCACCTTCTCCAATCAGAGAACCTCCATTATCAAAGTATTTGTTAGTAACAGAAACGGTATAGTTATTACCACCGGTGAAGATATCTGTAGAAACAGCATCTACTAGGTAATTCAGATTTCTTCTGAACTTAGTAGAATCGATTGATGGATATGTTACTTGAGCATTTGTATATGCTGCACCAACAATTTCACCTTTGTTCTGTTGGATTAGACGATATGCATCCTTATATCTGGATGTTGTTGTAATCTGATTATCTCCAGGATAGAAGAAATCTGGATGAAGAATAGCAATATTCGCAAGAGCCTTATCTGTGATTTCTAGTTTGTTACCAGCGATTAAGTTTGCAGAATCTTGATATCTGTCTCCACCAACTTTTTCTACTGGGAAGTCAAATCCAAGAGCACCTGAGGGGAAATACTGAGTCGAAAGACCACCACCAGAGTCGCACTGGAATACCAAATTCTCAAGACGAACTTTACCATCATTATCAATATATGCCGGATCATTATCTGAACTACTAGAACCACTGTCTGTAAATCCAATTGTAGTAAATCCTGTGATTCTATCGTAAACAGCAGAGTTAATTCCTACTTCTGGAGTGTAGTAACGCTGAACCTTAATCGTTCCAGTTAAACCCGCAGATGCTGCAAGTCCATTTCCAACTCTTGCTGTAAATGTAGTAGAGGACATACTATCATCTACAATCAGATTATTGAAATCACTACCAGTTGTAGAAGTAACTATGATACCATTACCAGACTTTAATTCATGATTCGTTGATGTTTCAAACGTAGTAATACCAGTAACACTATCATAAGTTGCAGTAAGAATTGTAGTTTCATCTCCAGGAGATCCTGGAAGACATGTAAATCCTAGTCCAGTAACTTCAATACCATCATCTTTAGATAGATCGTGATTAAATCTGGTTGTAACAGTTGCAAGACCAGTATTAGTATCCCAATCAATATCACTAATTGGAGTTGTGTATCCGATAGAAACTCCACCCCATGTTGTGTTATTGATTACGCAACGAATAATATCTTGTGCATAATCGACTGCACGGATTGTTTGTGTTACTTCATCAAATGGAGATTTACTGAGAGTAGCAGCAGCAAAGGAGGAAATACCAATTTGAGCCAATGACTCATCAAAGTAGGTCTTACCAGCAGCAACTACTTTTGTAGATCCACCCCTTGTAATATCGTAGCAAACTGCTTTGAGAATATCTCTTACGTCTCTTGAGCAACGGAATGTATCGAGATTGATACCAGTAATAATTCCAACAACACCAGAGGAAGAACCAGCACCAATAGCACTTGATGTAATTCCTGTAAGATAACTGATGCTATTACCTACACCAGTACACCATCCTGTTCCTACAACGATCTTATTATTTGAATTATCATATAAGATTCTCTTGTTTCTTCTTGTAGGATCAATTGCTTGAGTTTTATTGGTAGAATAATTAACGTACTTCTCTACTGTTCCACCAGTATCGTATGCATGTGAGATTGAAGAAATACCAACATTTGTTTTGAAAGTATTTACTCCAACATATTCTGTTACTGTAAAGTATTCTCCGTTTGAACCATCTGGGAAAATACTGGTTGTAACTCCGCTGCCTCCAGGACAGGTAAATTCAATTCCTTCTAGTTCAACAATATCACCAGTTGTTACACCATGACCAACAGAAGTGACTGTTGCAATACCAGTTAATTTATCGTAAGTAAATCCAGTAACATTTGTAGTACCACCAGCACCAACACTAGCCCATGGTCTCTGGTTGATTACATATGTTGAGATACCAGCAGCGCGATCAATAGCAGCGACAGTAGCATCGGCAATACTATAACCATTTGTATCTGTTCCCGTTACATGAGCAAGAGCTCCACCTGTGAAATATGATAATGCTGCTCCTACTGATTGTAAATTACCAGTAGACTTTAAGTCGTATGCAACTGATTTAAGTATATCTTTAATATCATCTCTACAGTTTTGTGGATCATCTGCAGCACCACCAACATCGGTAACAACAAATGCTGGATTTTTATAGTCAGTACTTGTAATATAACCAACTGCTTCTTGAGCAATATAATCTAAGTTAGCCTCAAGAGCATTTGCACCATCTTGTTCAAGGTGGCCACCAGCATATCCACTATATCCACTGGTTAGGAATCCGACTGCTTCTCTTGCAATAAAATCTGAGTTGACGCGAATAAGTCTTGCTGCGTCAAAATATCTATCAGATGCTACGCTTTCAAGTGGTCTAAACGCGACTGCAGCAGAACCTGCGTCCATCGAACCTGTAAATCCAAGGTCAGTTAGATGACATCCATCATTTACATGAAATAAATCTTTATCTGCATTTCCTGGAGAAACAATACAGTTTCTTAATTCTAAACCTTCTACTGATACGTTCTTATCGAGTAAAATAGGATTATTTTCAACATATACACCAGGATAAACTTTAACAGTATCAAAAATTTCTGCTATCTCTGCAGCAGCTTTGATTGTTAGTTTTGCATCCTTTTCATTTAGACCAGTATTATCATCATTACCTTCTTTACATACAAAAATAGTTTTACCTAAAGATCCTCCAGCGCCAACTCTAATGACGCGAGTTGCAATTCCAACTCCTGCTGTATCTTGCTTTAAAAATATTTCTCCATCAAAAGCATTTACAGCTATTTCACCAAGAGCAAGTTGTGATGTAGTTGGAATTTTACCAGCTACCGTTGACCTTTTTAAACGAATTTGGGGATCTGACATCTTCTACATGTTTGGTATATACCGTAATACCCAATAGAAATTGAGTGCTATCTTATTTAGTAACCTTAATACTCCCCACCATCGATGGTGATATTTGCTAAAGTTCTAGTCGTTCCTTCACACTCAATAATGTCGGAAGTTCCTGCACAGTCTGATATTGTTACTGATTTAGTAACAATTTTTGCATATGAATTAATAGATAATACTTCAGATGTTTCTGAGACATCTGATGCAATTCCAATAGATCCTAAAGAATCATCCCAGAAAATTGCTGCTTTCTTGGGAGTAGTATCATAGTAATTTAAAAGTAATCCTACATCTTTATTTTCATCTAAAGTTGGTACTACTAATTCAAAATTTGTTACTGTACTAATACCTAAACCAATATCAATTAACTTATCTCTTAGATTAATACTATCTGATAAGATATTTGTTGTACTACCCCTTACATATAGATCTCCATTTGCTGTTAAGTGTGATGCAATTCCAACAGCACCAGTTCCATTTATTAATTCAACACACTCGACGCCATCTGCTGCATTTATTTTATTACTTCCAACTGTTAAATCCCCAGCAACGGTTGTGTTGGTTGCTGCATCCATTGTAATATTAATGGAATTATCAGATGCCCTAATTCTATCACCATTAACGCGAAGATCAGCCTCAATTTGAGTATAACCCGTCGCTAGAGTTATGTTAGTTACACCCGCACCAGATTGAATTGAATTTCCTTCAACCCTTAATGTGGAAGCAATACTAACTAATCCATCTCCAATAAAAGATATAGATAATTCCCCATTAGAATCTCTAAGTTCATTTCCATTAACTTGAATATCACCTGCAAAAATAGTGTTATTACCATTTACCATCGTGATGTTTGTTACACCACCAGCAACTAGGATATCAGAACCATCGACTTGAATATCTCCAGCAAATCTAGTCAAATCTGCACCGGTCATGACGATATTTGGTTGACCATCAGATGCTAAAATTGTATTACTATCAATCCTAACCTCACCCTCAAATCTTACAAGTGGGTTTCTAAAAGAAGTAAATCCTGCAGTGGAACCAATTGTAATTTGATTAGCAAGTTGAAATGCATCTACCGTTGTGGTGAAGTTATTAGCAAGACGAAGTATTCCATTTCTTACATCTATATCACTTCCTTCCATCGCAATATTGCCGGAAAATTCCGTCAAGTCACTGCCAGTGATAGTTATGTTTTCAAGACCATTTGCAGACCTAATCGCCGCTGTATCAATACCAGGAGTACCTAACTTAAGACTTCCTCTTAGGCAAGTTTCATATGTATTAAATGTTGTTATACCAAGAGTTGATCCAATACTTAATGATCTTTGGTCATTTGTAAACATCTTGATGATATTAGGACCATCATTATAAAATTCTAAAGTTTTATTGGTTATAGCTTCGGGATTCATACCAATGTAGATGGTATCGGAAGTGATTGGACCACCAACATATAAATTAGCATCAACCAAGAAACTATGATCAAATGGATTTAATCTTAAACCACCAGATGCTGCATCTGGTTGGTCAACAAATACAGATCTTTTAGTGTTATTTCCAGTACTATCAGTTAATAGAACTGAATAATATTGATCTGTTACGGCAACACCAACATCAATAGCTTGTGCTCTTAAAGAAGTTGTTGCTGTTCCTAGGATATCGTCAGCAGCTGTTAAAGTTTGTATAAATGTATTATCTAGGATTGAATTATTTTGAATTTCTAAACCATTATAAAATATTGCAGTTCCCTCAAGTCCAGTATGATAAAACTCTCCTTGATTAGTTGATACTCCAGTAATTCTGAGGTTATTTACTACTGCCTCAGTATTAATAGCAACGTTATCTACGTTTATTGTTTCTACAAATAGAGTTTTCCATGTATATGAAGCATCGCCCAAATTATAGAAATTGGGTTCAAATGGTATAATAGCACTGTTTATCTGATTGTTTAAATTTATTTTATGAGTTGAAACTCCTAGTACTCCAGATTGACCAATATCAATAGTTGGTGAGAAGATTTGAGTTCGACCACCAATTCCAGTACTAACTTCTAGGTCTGTACAAGAAATAATTCCTGTTGTTTGAAGTTGGCCAACTATAAATACATCTTGTCCAAATATTGCTCCACCAGCGACTTGTAAAGCGCCAGCATTCTGTTCACCTATAGTTGAGAATCCTAAAGGATTAGATCCATTACTTATGTAAATACTAGAATTGAAAGTAGCAATAAATGGACTTGACTGACTTATCGCCCCAAGTTCAGTATAACCTTCACTAAAATCACTAAAACTTTTGCATTGCAATACAGTGGTGTCCGCTTCCATAAAAATGGAACCACCGGAAAGAATACTAATTTCTGGAGTTTTAAAATTTCCAAAATCTTGATAAACTGATCCTCTTAGTCCAATATCACCATTAATTGTTATTAAACCAGTTTCCGTATCGGTGGTTTGAGATATTGAAGTTCCTGCAAGACCTGGCCCAATTACTATTGGACCTTGAACACTTGTTTTACCACCCTGAACCTCCAATATTGGTTGTACTTCACCAATTGTAGATGCAGCTCCCAGATTAAATGTATCAACACCATCAACAAAGAGTGGAAGTTTAGAAGTGATTTTTCCACCAGCACTGTTTCCAATAGAAATAGTTGTACTATTAATATCTAATGCTATTAATGTCGTTCCAATACCAACACTGCCTTGAAGCAATGTGTTAATACCAATATTACCGCCTAATTCAACTACTCTTAATGGTATACTAAGAGCCAATGAATCCTGATACTCTATATCATTTATTCCTTCATTTATAGTAACAGTACCACCTATAGTACTTATACCACCTACTACTAGATCACCTTCTAACTCAACACCACCACCTTGTGGTACTCCTTCTGCGTTTTGAACTTTTGAAAAAAGAGATCCGTCTCTAGACGCAACTTGGAAAGCTCTGACTATATCTGTTGTTCCTATTCCAACTGCTGGAGCTTCATCTGTACCAGCATAGAGGGATGCTCCAATGGCTACAACTTGAGCGTATTCGTAATTAGAACCCGACTCAATTTCTTGACTGTGATCCTCAATTCCGATAAAAGCGGCTAACTGAGATAGTTCTCTATTGTTCCTTGCCATGTTGGTAGAGTCTTCCTATGTTTGTATTTATCAGATAGATACTGTAAATATAGTTCCATCAGTATTTACACTGACTCTATATTGAGTTCCCGTAGAATCAGTCAAGATTAATCCTTTAGAAGTGTCTACGCCAACTCTTGCGTCACCATTAATGTCCAGATTTACTGTAGGTTGAGTGCTACCAATACCTACAGAATACCCAGTTCCTACAATAATGTCTGACTGAACTTTCCCACCAACTGTAACGTCTGTGCTGATTGCGACAGTTGGTGCATTTAAATTTAAAGTAGTTGGACTAGTTACTTTTGAAGAACCAGAAGAACTAATTAAATTTATTTTTTTTACACCAAAATCCTTATCTGCCATGGGTTTTTTAGTTATTTATGATATTTGAAATGATATACCTTCAATTTGTACATTTTCTATTGAGGATGCATCATCATTAGCATATGGATTATAAAGAACGCGAGAATCTGCACCTCTTAAATTATATGATCCAGTCCAATATGCAGTGTCGGTGTCGTCACTATATGGACTCCACCATCCGTCGCCAGAATTAGAATCAATAGTTTGTGGTAATAATGTACCATTATCTTTAATCCAATTTTTTACATCTCTAGATGTTGCTGTTGGTCTTACTTGTAAATATAACGCAATAATACCAGTGACGACTGGAGCAGCTGCAGATGTTCCATTGAAGTATGCGTCATAAAATCTAGAATCATCATATCTTTCATAGTCATCATATCCACCACCAGAGAAATCCCCTCCTGCAGCTAAGGTTTCATCTGCTGGAGACCAGATATCAATACCAGGACCATTATTTGAATAAGTTGCTTGATATTCTGCACCACCAGTTGTTACACTATCTTCTATTGCACCAACACAAACCACTGGATGAAAATCCTTATCGGATTCAAATCCAATACCTTGTGGATTCATCCAGTCTCTATGATTGCATGGACAAGTAATTCCTGGAAACTCTGACCTGGGATCACCAGAAAAGAACCTATGATCTTCCATATAGTTTAAACGATCTACATCATCCGCACCAACTCCAAGTCTTTGATTATTATTTCCTGATGCAGCAACATAAATTACTCCAGTTTGTATCAGTTCATCTGCTGCAGTATCTGTTGATGAAGATCTTGATGATGTTGACCAAGATCTATATTCACCGGTAACTTGATTATTAAGACCATCCTTCATCGCAGTAACTTGATCAGTAACTGCTGCATCACCAGAAAATGATCCAGTAGATCCTCTAAATTTATAATCAACCAAATCAGTAGATTCAAAGGCCGCTTGATATCCCCAACTTCCATTAACCACGGTTGGATTTTTTCTACCAATTTCTGGGTTAACTGGTTTCAAACGTTGCCAAAGTTTCATCGCATCATAATTAGTTTCAGGACCCATTGAAACATTATCACTAATACCAGGCATATTCCAAATATTTGCTTCAAAAGCATTACCAAAGTTTTTACCTGCTGCTAAAGATGCACATGCAGTTCCATGACCACTACTTAAACTATTAGTTCCATCTAAAGATCCACCCATAGATCTTGCTTCGGTATAATTTGATGATACTGAAATAGTTCCTTCTGATTGGAATTGTGCAGATCTATTTGAACTATTTGTCCACCATCCTCTTGATTCTACTTCTGATCCTGTTACTCTACCATCTGCTCTTGTAGTTGTATAACCATTAGAGATAAAGTAATCTGGGTCGATATAATACGGACCATCAAGAATAATATCTCTCACTCTTGACTGACCATTTGCATCCATAAACTCTGGATGATATTGTAAAACTCCAGAATCATGAATAACAACATCTACATTTTTACCAGTAAGGTTGTATGATACATCTTTTGTTACTAAATTAACCGCACCAAGGTTATCGGTAAAAAATTCTCCACTTTTTCTAACTGTTGGTCTTGCTACACCCCAATTAGATCTATCCAATTCATCAGAACTTGGACTTGTAGTTGGTATGGATTGAGAAACTAAATCCCGATAGAACTTTACATTTTTCTTAAATCTTTTTGTAGCGAGATCTGGTTTTGGATATGATTCTGGATTATCTGTAGGAGACAACTCAATCCACTTAATGTGAGGATGTACAGCAATCTCTGCTGCTTCATCTTCTGTTAATTCGTAGGTTCCTCTAGTAGGACTATGATTTTTAGAATCAGAGCATGTAACCTGTCTATCTGGAATATTATCTTGATTAGAATCTACAATTAAAGCATCATGAATCTCGGACCAATAGTCTGGACTCGTAACAGCTAAGGTGTATTTTTTCATCAGATCATTGTCTCCCTAGTAAATCTATATGTAACGATACCGTTGACTCCACTTTCTGGTGTCCACCAAAGTTCTACATTACCAGATTTAACTGTTGCGCCGACAGAAACTAGAAGATCACTACTATACATAATTGCATATTCCTGGGAATATGCTGTGGAGTCATTATCCATAACAAGAATTTTTTGAGATTGAATTCCTGATGAATGTTGGAAGAATAATGTATACTCTGAATTTACAAAGTCTGTAGATGTGTATGTATTTGCAGTATATGCAATACCAGCAGAAGCAGTAAATGATCCAGATCCAGTTTCAATACCATAAACATTATTTACTTGGATAGAAGTTATTGGATTGGTTGTACCAAAACCAACATGAGATGATGTAGTGTGGATACCTGCATTTGTTTGTTGATCACTAAACTTACCACCACCAGAACCACCACCACTAATTCCAGTCAGTGCAGAACCATCAATTGCAGGTAAAGCACCAGTAAGTTGACCCGAAGGAAGACTTGTCAGACCAGCACCAGAACCACTAAATGATGATGCAGTTATAATTCCACTTATTGATACATTACCACCAGTGTCTCTATTGACTAACTCTAACCAATTACCAGCGTGTGCAAAATATCCTTTGCCTTCTGAGTGAACATGAGCAAACATACCATGATATGACGCTGCACTCGGTAATGCTGCTAGATTAGCATATAAAGAAGGTATTTTGTTTTCACCTGATGATGCTTCAATTATACCACCGAAAGTAGATACTCCTGATACGGAAGCATTAGTAAGTGCGGTAAGACCACTTATACTTACATTAGCAGTTGTGCTAATTCCTGCTGCAGTTCCACTCCAAGCATATGCAGTTCTTACCGTAACAACACCTGCCGAAATTGGTTCTATAGTAAACCCTTCAACAAAACTAATTGTTGCTGCAGTACCTACTGATGCTCCATCATTTTGAATTTCTACACCAGTTCCTGTAGATGTAATATTTGTAAGTCCAGATCCATCTCCACTGTATTGTGCTGCGGTGAGAATTCCAAGAATTCTTACATCGTTGAACGTGCTTGTTCCTACAGTATTAATTCCACTATTAATTTCTACGGTTACTCCTTCGCTACTGGTAAATACTGTCGCAGAATTTCCAGTAAAATCTATATCGCTTGTAGCAGCACTTACAATATTATTTTTATCTCTAACAGTAAGACTTCCAGATCCACCTCCACCTGTTCCATAAACAGTAACACCAGCACCAGAACCAACTGCAGTAATAGCAACTCCAATAAAGTTTATAGAATTAACCCCGTTTGGATTACCTACTATTACTCCTTCTTCTTGAATGGTAACACCAAGGATACCGGTATTACCTCCGCCAACTGCTGCTGGATTATATGCGGCTACTTCAACAATATCTCCATCAAAGCACTCTTGATTTACTGAAAAATTAACTCCATTGTTTGCAATATAATCAGAAACATCAGATGCACCGTCTCCCCTTAATTTTACACCATTGATGTATACATCAAGGAACCCAATATTATATGCATAAGTAAATGTTGTTTGATTATCTGTAGCAATAAAAGTTTGCTGTGCTCTGACTGTGGTAGGGAAAGATGCCCACTCTACGCCACTACCAGTAGATCTCAAGTATTGTCCTGGCGCACCGGTGGTATCACCAATAGTTACATTTGCTCCAGTAAACTGAACTTGATTAAATGTTGATATTCCACTAGCTCTTAAATTTCTGGTTGCACTAAAATCAGTACATCCGATAGATCCAATTACTCTGAGTTCTACATCAGGAAATATCGTACCTATACCAACTTTATTTGCATCTGAATCGACGTATAGAGTATTTTCGTCAACCTCTAAACCGTTCTTTACAACAAAATTCTTCTGAATAGCCAAGGTTCACTATCCCCTTACTGATTTTAGTTTTAGTTATTTATATCAAGTAGAGGCGTGATAAGCAGACCACTCAGCGAATACACTGAACTCATCGTTCGTATCATGAACAATCTTGAATTCTACAATATCAAAAGCATTTGATGAACCTGTTGTCGTACCAACTGGTTGAGCACCATTTCTCCAAAGATAGTTTGTTGGTGTCTGACCATTAACTTTAAGCACAACGTTACCAGTGTCCCAGTCATTGGCAGCATCAGTAAATGTGATTAAAGTTGCTCTCACCATATATTTGCTATTTGTTGGAAGACCAGCGAGTTCAATATTCTCTATTCCGTTACTAGCCTCGCCACCAATTACGGAAGGTGCCGTAGCAAAGTCCCAATATAATGTATCTGTTGAACCACTAGTAAATGCTACACCAGTAATATTATTAAAGTCTCCTGCATTTCTTAAACTAGTATCAGGATCTAATTCATCATAAACAAATCCAGTGAATGTTGAAAGTCCTGCTCTAAGAGTAAGCGTATTGAGATTTCCTGCAACATCTACAGACTTGTTAGCATCGATATTCGCGGAGAATGTAGCAGTTTCAGCAACATTAAGAACATCTAACTCAGTAGTTCCGTCAACATCAAGATCTCCATCAAGTTCAACTCTAGAAGCAAAAGTTGTTACTCCAGCAATACTTACATTATCAAGATTGGTATGACCATCAACATCTAAGTCAGCATCGGCGTCAATGTTACCTGCAAAAGTTGTTACTCCAGCAATACTTACGTTATCTAAGTTTGTATGCCCATCTACATCTAGTTCTACAAAGTCACCATTTCCAATAAATGTTGTTGCTGTTACAACACCAGCAATACTCACATTATCAAGATTGGTATGACCATCTACATCCAAATCTGCTTGAGCAGTAATGTTACCAGATATCGTAAGTCCTGTTAGAGTACCAACCGAAGTAATGTTTGGTTGTGCTGCTGTATCAACTTCTCCAGACAAACTACCAGTGAATGTGGTTGCTGTAATAGCCCCACCAACAGTTACATTATCTAAGTTGGTATGACCATCAACATCTAGGTCTCCAGTTATATCTAAATTAACACCAACTGCAAGGGTAGATCCATTGAAGGTTAGATTGGCATCGTCCTCAAGTTCACCACCAGTTCCAGCAATAATAACACGGTTATCTGTTAGATCTTCTACCTTGAAAGTATTTGCTTGTCCACCAGCATTAATATCAAGTAAACCTGAAGTTGT
>CETY01112419.1_pt1 | contig 16811 bp, 2 predicted proteins | sample 361551 | NCBI WGS metagenome assembly CETY01 (sample SAMEA2623135, study PRJEB7988) | marine metagenome | biome: marine biome (ENVO:00000447); feature: deep chlorophyll maximum layer (ENVO:xxxxxxxx); material: "saline water (ENVO:00002010), including plankton (ENVO:xxxxxxxx)" | depth 45 m | reverse complement strand
CAATTCCAGTAAATCCTAAAGAATTTTGTATCTTAGTTACTTTTTCAATCTCATATTCAGATCTAGAGATTATAACTTGTGGTGATGCTGAATGAGTATATCCAAATCCAGCATTTGCAATTTGAGTTGATGCTACAGAACCATTTGTTATAATTGCTGTGCCAATCGCAGTTGTTCCAACTCCTACTCCCACTTCTTGTGGTGCTGAGAACTTAAGATTATAAGTTCCATCGGTATATCCAGAACCAACATTAGTTGTAGTTATTGAAGTTACTATACTATCAGTAATTGTTGCTGTAAATCCTGCAGACACTTGATTAGTGTCGGGAGGAATGATTATAGCATCTACAGAAGTAATAGTAATTCCATATCTGTCTGATGCATCAACATGTAAAGGACCTTCCTCATAGAAGAATGCTTCAGAATCGTCAACAAATATTCCATCATCTAATCCACCAATAGTTCCAGTACTAGGTGTTATATCACTAATAATTTTTGCTGTTGGATATATCTGTGGTTCAAGAGATTCTCTTGATTTAGAAATTAAATCTCCTTTAATCCACTTATCAATTTTTTGTTTAGTCCACTCAATTGGTTTAGGGATATCTTCATTTATTCCAGGACCATTATAAATGGTAGTCTCAATTAAATCTGAAGATAATATCTCTTTAATTATTCTATTCTTTTCTTGAGTTGTTGTAATTGGAGGACGATTAGTATCCAAGTAATTTGGATGCTGACGAATTCTCAAATCATCACCTGGTTTAATAGTTTCTGTTATATCAACTATTTCAATATCAACTCCCAATTGTCCAAGGAAGAAGAATATATCAACTTTATCACTATCTAATGGTGCTTCAGTAAATGTGAATGTTGTACCACCTTGGAATTGGTAAGATATATTAGGTGTCTGTAATACACCATTAACAAATACTAATAAAACAGCATTTAGATCTATTTGAGATGAAAGTACAGCAGTCTCATCTTTCTCGAAACTTAAGAGTTGTCCATTAAAGAATAATGGGAACCTCTTTCTATATCCATCTTGCAATGGAGCGATACTATCAATAAAGTCCATTTCCCCAAACTGCCAAGCAGCAAAGTAATCATTAAATGTTTCAACAACTTCAAGTTCAAATTCTTGTATGGGTTTCTGTAAACGCTTATCAGTAACAAGTCCTGTTGGTTTAAATTTATCACCAACTTTAAATGAATGTCCTTGTCTTGCTATTGCAAAATTGGATATTTCAAACATACTACGTGCTGCACCAACACTAGTATTTGCTGCACCAACACCTAAATTAACTAGTAAGTTTTTACCACTATCAGTAGTTAACCCAATACCAAGTCTAGAAATACCTTCAATTGATACATTTTCATATATTGATTCTGGAATCTGAAGTTCTGGATTAACATAACGAGCACCGCCATCATTAATGGTAAACTCCAATGCTCCACCAGTTCCTGCAGGGGATTTTCCAACCTGAACACTATATGTGTTTGCAGTTACTCTACCAACAGGTAACTGTATATTATAAGCAGGATCAGTTGTACGTGGATATGGGTGAAGAGTTCTATGCAAATCTTGCTCACAGGTCATTACCAAACCACCACCATTAATAGCAATAGTTTGATTTGCTTTTGCTATACATCCATTTAATACACTTACAAAAGTATGTGGATACTGTTCTGATGATGGATTTGGATTAACATTAACTTTAAATGTATTAACTGTTTTATTTGTAATAGTTAACCACTTCCCACTAGCATAATCTGAAGATCTTGGATAATGATGATTACTTACATTACCATCTTTAGTGCAAGTGAATGTTATTGAATTATCTTCAATAAGAACTTGATCACCAACATTAAATCCGTGACCATTCTTCGTAAGTGTTAATACACCAGTAGATGGTGCATAAGCAGCATTTGTTGGGGTAATAGTAGAATATCCAACAAATCCATGACTGTTGCTAGTTAAAGTTAATTCTCCTGTTTCTGGATTGTAATCAGCATCAGTAACATTATAAGAATTATTACTTGTATCAGTTACAACACCTACTGATGCACTTACAAACTTATGTCTATTTGGGGCAACATTTGCAGTAACAATAGCACCAGTACCTCCACCACCACCTGAACCAACATTAATAGTAATAGTTGTATTAGTTGTTGCTGCTACACCAATAGTTGCACCAGCAGCTGGATCAGTAGAACGTGGATAAGTATGATTTCCTAGATGATTATCTCTAGAACATGTAAATGTTAATGAATCTGTAGTAATAGCAACTGTATTTTCTGCTTTAGAAATACCATTTGTTGTTGCTGATACAAAAGCATGTGTATAATTTCCACCAGTTGTTACTGCATTTGCTGAAGCACTTACAAAAGTATGCTTTGTAATATTAGTTGATGGTATTGTTGTTAGAGTTTGAATTGTAATAGTTGTATCTGTTACAGATTCTATCTTAATAGAAGTATCATTATATGGATCAGAGGAACGAGGATATGTTTTTGTAGTAGTGTTATTATCAACATCACAAGTAAATCCTATAGAGTTTGTGGCAAGTTTTATACTTGTACCTGGACTCAATGTATGAGATCCAATAGTCAATTCCATTAATCCTGTAGTTGGATCATACTTAGCATAGGTTGGTGTGAATTTTACTTCTGGTGATGTTCCTACATTTAATTCAAAAGTATTATTGGTCTTATTAGCAACCTGCAACCACTTACCACTATAAGGATCAGATGGACGAGGATATGAATGAGTAGACCCATCACTATCCATATCACAAGTAAATGATATAGAATGGTCAGCAATCTTAACCCAATCATTATTACTAAATCCATGACCAGTTATGGTTACAGTTAATACTCCAGTAGAAGCAACATATGTGGCAGTTTCTACAGTATGTGTTGTTGCGGATTTAAGATTATGATCTACTGTTAGAACTAAATCACCTGTTCCAGAATTATAATCTGCTGCTGTAGGTGTGTATTGATCTGTATTATCTGCAGTAATTGCGTTAGATGCAGAAGTAACAAACTTATGAGCAAACTCTATATCAGTAACACCAATTGAAACTGGATTTCTATATCCAGATCCTGCAGTTAAATCTCCATAGAACTCATAAGCATATGCATTTGGACTATTTTGGAAAATATGATTGATAGTACAGATACCAGCATTAACTTCAAATGTTCTTTCGGATACAATACCTATTAGATTTAATGGACGTTCATGATCTTGGAAGATAGTAGTTGTTAATCCAACATAGTTAAGAGTGCGAACACTATCAGTAGTCGCTGAAACGAACGTATGTGCATCTGTATTGGTTGGTGTTGTTCCTAACAATACATTGACCCTAAATGTATTCGTAGTTACGTTAGAAACTGTTAGATACGTGTCATAGGCAGGATCAGTTTCTCTAGGATATGCCTTCTCAGCAGCAGAACCTGTAGCACCACCATAATTACAACTAAATGTTATAGATTCTTTCTCAAGTTTAATTGAATCGCCATTTGTAAGTCCATGATTAGAAATTGTTATTTCTAAATTACCTGTTGATGGATCGTATATTGTACCTGAAGTAGGTGTACCAACTGCATTAGTTGGGCAAGCGAATTCTAATCCCTTTAATTTAACAGTATCTGGATATCCTAAAGCAAATCCATGAACATTGTTAGTTGTAACTGTTATAATTCCAGTATTAAAGTCATACGCAGCTGTCTGAATACCTAAAGTATATTTGGAAGAGGTTCCAACACCAACAACGTTACTAATTGAACCAGCAGCGAATAAGTTACTATTATTAGTTACTTCTAGTTTTGTTTTAGCACCAATAAGAGGAGCATATCCAAGTCCTGGAGTTGATCCCATAGAAACAATAATACCACCTCTTGGTAATTGGTTCTGATTAATATCAAACTCGGACTGCATCATTTCACCGTTTGCAGAACTAATACCTGTGAAAACAACACTTGTTATTCCTGCATTAGTATCTGCAGTAAACTCATAATTATTTCCTGCATTGTTGATAGTTAATGGTGTTTGGAATACTCCATTAATAAACAAAATACCATTCCCAATAGCACTACTGACACCAGTTAATACATTGGAACCATTTTTAGTTAAAGTATAAGTTTTGCCTATTCCAGTAAACTGATCTGAGATATCATCAAATACCATATTAGTATCATAATTTTGTCTCAAGAAGGTTCTTCCGCTAAATTCTGCTCTAACGTAAGGTAGATTTGTTACATTTCTTCTTTCTCTTGTATTACCTTTAGGTGCTTCTAGGAACCATACAGTATTATCAACAATATTGAATGAACCTCTATGAACTCTAGCATTTGATGAAGAATTGTGTGGAGTTGCTCCTATTCCAAGAGCACCTCTACCAACTCTAACAACAGGTAAAGTACATATTCCAAGAGAAACGTCTGTAGAATCATTAATAGTTCCTTCAGGAAGACTTGAGAACCCAACCTGTTCTACCTTCATATACTCATTATCAATCTTCAATACATCCCTTGGTTGAATAGAACTAATACCACTAAGAACAAATTGAGATGTTGCTGCACCAATATTAGATTCTAATGTGTGATTAATAGCAGTAAATGATATTGGTTGTTGAACTATACCATCAAGACCAATGACAGTTTTGCTCAATTTTTCATTCATCTCAATTGTATGGGCATTACCTTCACCTATACCAGTAAATGTTATTGCTACACCAGCAGTAATATACTCTTTCTTACTGAATAACTGGAATTTATTTTCACTAATAACCTTAGCAAATACTGTAGAAGGCATTATATCAGTAGTTACACCAGAACTAATCTCTGTAGTACCAATACTAACCGCAGTAGCCCCAATTCCTATGAAAGTTGATTTTGGAGTATAAACTAATTCTTCATTAGTGTTAAAGAAATGACTTGGTATAGTAAATGTACCAGTTATAGGATCTAATTGGGTTGAATCTGCAGGATTAAATGTTTTACTATAAATTGGTATATTTTCATATTTTATGTCAAAATTAATTTTATTTGCTCTAGATCCATTAACACCATCATATGATGTTAAAAATACTTCCTTACTTACTGGTCCTACAACGAGAGAAGGTGCTTCATTTGCAAAATCATTTGGGGTATAGAAAATTTGATTATATGCTTGAACTTCAACTAAATTAGTTTGAGTAGCATCTGGATAGAAATTAATAGTTACATTATCTCCAGAAGTAACAGCACCAAAAGTACCTATACCTGTAGCAGAAGCACCAGTATATGGATATTGAATAGTCGTTGCTTGACCCTCATCTTGAAGGACTACCAATTCATGTATAGCAGAATCTCCAGTAGCAGAAACTCTAACAAGTGATTTAACAGAACTATCAATATACTTATTAATAGTTGTTACTGGTATAGGAGTTGAAGTTCCAGTATTATATGTCGATTCCAATCTTACACTTCTTTCTCCACCCACTGGTTGACCAGGAACCGCATATCTATAAGTTCCTATTCCTGCAGTCGTTGTACCTAATCCAACAATACTTGCGTTAACATTTATTTTTCTGATAGTATCGTTTTCGCAGTTAAAGTAGACTTTTCCAGAATCATATTTTGCTGTAAGAACTCCTACTCTACTGGAACTATAACTGAAAGTTAAACTATCACTATAAACTTCAGCGTAATAAGTATTTGTTCCATCAAAATCAACAGTTACTTCATTGTAACTCAATTCCTTAGTTATATCATCCTGTAATAGAACACTAGCAGTAAATCCATTAAAGTCATTAACATCAAACTCTGCTATTGTTGTGGTAGTAAACCCAATTGTTGTAGTACCAATACCAACATTAGTGTTTATTAGATCTATAGAACCAATATTATTAGTTCCAATAGATTCTACAGTTGAATTGAATGAGGTCTTAAGAACCTTTATATCATGATCTTTATTATATTTTTCAGTTGGATCAAATCTTAATGTTTTTCTATTAAATGAATCTGAATCTGCAGTAAATTCACCCAATTTCATATTGGTATAATCACTAGTTTTTTCGATCAAATATGCATTGTTAGTTGTTGTTAATACAACCAAATCACTTATTTGTACGTCAAAAGTATCTGGATCTACAATCTGTATAAGATATTTGCTAAAGTTCTTAGTTACTTCTTCTACCTCAGTAAATAAATCCTGTACTCCTTTACTTGAGAATAGTGGACTGATATCATCATGAATAAGAACCCTATTTGTTTTACACTTAGTATAGTCAGCTAATTTTTTATTTTCAAATTGGATAAATTTTGATTTTTCTCCCCTAGCATCATAATCTAAAGCAAGATCATAATTATTAATAGTATCAACTCTTCTCTCATTTAAAACATCTAATATAACAACATTATTAGTAGTTGAACCATAAGAAACCCCAACATTTACTGTAGATCCAATACTAACATCTGCAAAGTTCTTTAATCCTGCAGGATGGACTGTTCTGTTTAAAGAATCTACAAAAGTATCCCAAGCAATACTACTCTTAACAGAATATGATAAATTCTGATAATAATCATTATCTGGAATTACTTGTTGATCTTCACTAATTTTACCTACATTATCAGTCCATCCCTGATCTTGACGATTAGAATAGTTAACTTTAAATTTAGCTTTATTTTCAGTAAGTCCAATTACAGAAGAAGTAACATCACTTACACTACCTTTGATCCTATCACCAATTTTTAATTGATACTTACCATCTATCTTAATATAATCATCTCTAACATCTACTACCTTTATATCCCTCTCAACAAAATCATTACCTTTTAATACAAATAATTTTTCATTAGTAACATACTTTCCTCTCACCTGAATAGATTCTAGGACAGGATATTTCGATCTATTAACAATATTTGCATATCCAGATTGGAAAGTTTTAGCAATACCTGGATTTGTAGTTAATCCAATCAAATTATACTTTAAAATTGCTGGATTTGTGTTTATAAAGTCATCAACTTTAAAGAATCTATATTGATAGTTTGCAGAATTATATCCATCACCTTCAGATGATAACCCAACACCAGAGTTACTCTGAGTTCCTATACCAGATTCGCCAAATAATTCAATACCTTCAATAAAGATGTCATCACCAACACTAAATGGTGGAACTGCAAATCCATCAATAGGAGTATTCAAAATACAAGTAACTATACCAGTTCCACCACCAGTCATAGAGTTAATACCAACTCCATTTGAATTATTAATTGAAATAATCCTATGATTAATCGAATTAAGACCTTGTATTGGTGCTATTACTTCAACTTCAGATATTGATTGATTAGGAGTTTTAGACACTAATGAAGTACTATCAACAATTGAATCAGTACCTGGGTCATAAACGATAATATCAGGTGGACTTAAATATTCTTTACCACCATCAACTACTCTTACTGATTCTACAGTGTCAAGGTTATCAATTCTAATTATTGGTGGTACAAATGCTTCTGGACTTAATGTTTTATCAGATGCATACTCATATCCAATATCAACAATTCTAAGTTCATTTATTCTACCTATTGATGTTGATAGAGCAACAATATTAGCATTTTCTCCAGCATCACTAGAAACACGATTAAATTTTGGAACTGCCTTATAATTAAATCCCTTAGATATTACTTTTATTTCATTAATAGGACCAATTACAGTTTTAGATTCTGTAGAATACTTAATAACTTCACATTGATCTTCTTTATATGCCAATACGGAAGGAACTGAAAAAGGAGATACTTGGAAAGTATCTGAGGTTATACCAAGAACATTATACTCACCTGTATATTCACTCTCAATAAACTTAATTTCAGAATAATTATCTACTAATCTATCTGCTGTACTGATATATCCACCTTTACTCAAAGAATAGTATAATCGAGAGGGGGTTGAATCTGTATATGCAATAGATTTTGTAGCAGTCGAACCTATTCCAATAGTACCATTACTTATTACGTTAAATGTAACACCAGTACCAACACTAGTAAACTCATTTTTGAAATCTTGATCATAATAGAATTTTAAATCATATCCATTTAAAGTTGAACTACCAACACCAAATGTTAATCTTGAGTTTTTAATAACTTCAATTTGAGGATTAACTAATCCGAATGTATGTTCAGAACCACCAGTAGTCTTAATATCAATTAATTGTGGTGGATCAACTTCAACATCTATTAAGGTTTTACCCAATTGAACCTTATTTGAGTCTACTTCATATACAAAATAGCAACCATTTAGATCTTCTACAGAATTATTAAAAGGTTCCTTACCAGTTGCTCTTTGGTTACTACTGTAAAGAACTCTATTACCAGTTTTGTATCCATGATTATTAATTGTAATAGTATTATCAGAAGTATTGATATCAGTATTTGCAAATGTAACTTCATTAATTACTAATTTCTGAAATTCTTCATTGAATGATAATGTCAATGGGGAAGTACTACCCAATCCAACAACAGTATTTGGAGTTACAATTAATGAAACTCTATCCCCAGTTTGTAAATTATGTGTAGTAGTATCAGCAGCACCTATTTTTGTAGTTATTGTTGAAACAATCTTATCAATATCACCAATAACTTGATCATATTGTGTTTCTAATGAATATTCAAAATCATCACTACCATTTCCGTGGAAGAATAATCCTTCTGAAGTTGAAGCTGCACCAACTACAGTAACAAGTCCAACATAATTCTGACCTCTATTAATTGCATATACATCAAAAATATTTGTAGTTACATCAGGTAAATTGAATAAATCATTTGAAGTTTCGGATTCACCTACAAGTAAAGAAGTTGCTGTGCCTTTCTTCTTAAATGTTAATTTCTGTCCAGTTTTAAATGGATGATCTGGTAGATATATTGCTCTAGTTGGAATAGGAACTTCTGTAGTAGTTTCTCCAACCGTATAATCAACACTTATACCACCACCAACAGTAAGACCTAAACCAACTGATTGCTTAGAATTGAAGAATACTTTATCATTAACTCTAGATTCAAACTTTTTAACTCTAACTGGTATATCAATTTTTGTATTTAAAACATCTATTCTAGAACTATAACTATGTGCAACACCTACACCAAATCTTTTAACTCTTAAAATTGATCCAAGATCAAACTTGTTTAGTACTTGAACAATTTCATCGTCATTAATTCGTAAAGATGATCCAATTGATACTGTTTTTGGAATAATATTAACGTAAATATCCTCAACAACACCACCTACAAGATTATTTGTAGACATTGTTTTTGCTAATCCAATAGTATCTGTCTTAACTCCGACACTGAAGGAATCTGTTAATCTAACAATAGAACTACTAAGTCCAGAAATAGCAACAGAATCTTTATTATTTACATCAATGAATGGATAATAATTTGCTGATACTTCATTTTCCGATTCCCATATAAAGACTGCATTCTCAAATTTATCAATCTGAGTTTCAATACTAGAAACACCAATACCTGATATAGATTTGACTAAACCTCTAACACCAGAACCATTTGTACCTTCATTGTCGAATACTGTAAAATCACCAACCATATAATCCTTACCACCATCCAAAACCTGTATTTCATCAACTAAACCAGTTGTTACAGATTCAACAGTACTGAGTTGTCTTAAGAACTCATTAGATTCTACAATGAAATCATTATTTGCAAATTCGTCACCAACTTTATATGGGAAAGTATTTCTAGAAAGATTGCTAGTATTGAAATCAAAATCTTGTGTTAATGTTGTATTTGATGATATAAAAGGTGAACGATAAGTATTACCAATAAAATATGGATATTTTGGTACTATTTGATTGGTTTGAGCACTGGTTGATATACCAGCAAAATATGCATAAACACCATTAGGAAATTCTGGTGTTTTGCAATATCTACCATTATGCTTATCAAGTTGTCCACTACCATCATAAACCCAATCATTGGTAAAATATCCTGCTGGATACGTATTATAATCAGGTCTAAGACCAGAAGAAGATAAAGTAGATATTTCAATCTGATCTAAAATATATCCAGATGTTACAATACCAACTGTAGGACCTAGTTTTGAAGCATCAGTAAATCCATAAGGACCATATATCGGATTACCATCATAAGACCATCCAATTATTGGAGAATGTTTAGTTCCATTGTCACCAAAAGAATCTGCAATAGTTTGATTGTATCCAATAATACTTAAATTAAGATCTCCTGTTATAGAATCTAGACTATAATTACTTTGACCCCTGTTTATGTTGTCAATAATATTTCTTTTAACTCTAGAATTAAGTAATGCATTTACACCTCTAGAAACAGCATATGCATTAACCTGACCAGCAGTATATCCAATTCCAGAATTAATTACAATAACAGAATCTAATTTACCATCTTTTATAACTGGTCTTAAGATAGCACCATTACCATATACACCAGTGGTTGTTATTCCAGTAGTTTCTACGATAATATCAGGTGATGAATAATATTCCTTTCCTTTATTTAAAACCTGAACATCGGCAATTTTGCCCTCAACGACACTTAGACCCAATTCAGATTCTTTTCCATTTTGTATGCTTACTACAGGGTCTTTATGGTGATTTAAAACAGTTGTTCCATATTTTGAACCATGATCATAGATATGAACATTACTTATAGTTCCAGTAACAATAGGAGTAAATGTATATTTGTAATTTTCTAGATTTGTTTCTGAAGTTATACCACTAAAACTTATATCAGATTTTATTGTAATATCTTGATATTTGAATGTTTGATATCCAGTACCAGTTGATCCTAATCCAACATATTCACGCCTATCATAATTTACTGATGATATAGTTTTAGCATATCCAGCATCAGCTAATCTGAAAGAATTTTCATCAACTTTCAAAACTTTATATATTTTTGACGAATCTAATCCATCAATTGCTTTAGGTACTGTAGTTCCAAGACCTACTGTAGGAGAATATTCAATAATATCACCATCATTAAATCCATGATTCTTATATTCTATTTTTGCGTGTCCTGTTGCAATTCCTGTAGGATTTACGTTAATTTTCTTATAAGAATAACCACTTCCAGATTCTAAGACTTTAACATCATACAAATAGTTTTTAAGTCCTGTTCTAAACTTATGAATACCACTTGCTTTAGTTGAAGTTGAGAATCCAACAGTATTGATACCAACCGCACCAATTGCATCATCATACTTATTATACAAGGTAACGGTTTTTTCGTTTACTTTACGTATTACATACGGAGCACCATTAGATAATGTTCCAGTCGCAGTATTTGTAGTATCATATGCAGCACCAATACCCATCTCAGGGTTGCCATTACTACTATAATAAACAGTTTCTCCAGTTTCTAAATTATGATTTGTTGTAAATGTTATTGTTTCATTCTCAATTGAAATACCACCTGCGAAAAATGTATCTCTACTGTCAAATTTTATTTCCCTAAACCTTTGTCTTACAATAGGTTCTAATATACATCCACCACCATTACCACCTTCTAAGGAAATAGAAACTACTTTATCAATATCAAAATCACTTGGATCTACAAATATATTCTTAACAGATCCAGTAATAACTGGTTCTACAAGTGCAGTATCGCCATTATTATGACTTTCCTGTACTACTAATTTTGGTGGATTTGCAACATCATATCCATCACCACCATTATATACTGCAATATCCTCAATTGGACCAAAATACATATAGTCTTCTGATATTGGTGTTCTTATTTCAACTCCATCAATTAATATTCCAATTTCTCTAGAAGGAACTTCATCTTTACCTGCAACAAATAAATCTTGTGATAGTGGAAACTTCCTTAATATTTTATTAGAACCTAATTTCTTTCCATATTGATTTTCTTTAACGAATGTGTGGGAATCTGTTTCGGCACAAACACCTATTCTAATATAATCCGCATCTGAACCAACTTGAGTTATTGAATTATATAATCTAATCTTTCTCTTATCGGAAGATCTAACTTCAATATAATATACCCTTCCAGTTTCTAATCCTGGATAATCATTAGATCCAACATCAGAACTATAAACTATAGATTCTCCTGTTAAAAATGTTGAAGGTTCATTAAGTGTTAATGAGTGAAATCCATTATCTCTTATTAATTGCCCACTAGAACCGACGGCTTTTATTTCATCATCATTATGAAGTCCTGGTGCTCTAAACTGTGGACATTGACTGTTTCCTAGATCACATTCGACTGTAAAAGGTCCATATGTGTTTGTTCCAGCAGATATAACATCTCTATTAATCTGAATACTATTATCTAAATCATAACTAGGAAGTGAGTTAGAAGCAACATATCCATCTTTCTCACCATCAACATAAACATTTAAAACATCACCAATATAAGATTCATTTCCTTCTCTAAGAGAAACTCCAGAAGATGTTACTTTCTTTATCTTTCTTCTAATATCATATTCCTTTAGAGAATTAAGAGTAAATAATCCACTTACTATTATACTATTATTAGAAGAATCTAAATCTGAAACATTAACATCAGCAACTTTTGTATTACTATTTCTTTCTAATATTTCAACAGTATCTCCAATCTTTAAACTTGACTTGTCAATAGTACTTTTGAAATTAAAAGTAGATCCATTAATACTATCAATTTGATACCTACAACTTGTATTGTATATAAAGGAGTTTGCAAATATTTCTTTGTAAGTTGGATCAGATACATTTTCTATAGATTCTCCAACATTTTTAACAAAAATACTCTCTCCTTGATTTACTAGAGAGATATCACTCAATCCTTCATATCCTGATAAAACTCCAGTAATTCTTAATTCAGTTTTGTTTAGAGTATCTCCATCCTCATAACCAAAAATAACTTCATCTGATCTAATATCCGAACCAACACTGAGTGCCTCCGTAACGCCACTACAACCGTAGAATTGGTTAATAGACTTAGAAGTATAGTCTATTGAATTAGAACCGCTTATAATCGTTCCTGTGTGTCCAAATCCAACTGTAGAATCAACTGATATAGTTGAAACCCCAACAGGATAAGATTCAAGAACTCTAGTTTTACCTGGTATGGTAAATGTACCTTCAATTAAGTCTCTATCACTAAAACCAACAAACAATGAGAGTTTGTAATATAACTTCTCTTCTCTTGTTAGTGGTTCAATTTCAGATACTGAAGCATTAGTCTGTAAATCTGTAGACTTATAAATTGTTTGTCCTACCAATTTAGATGGATCACCACTAATTGGTTCTGCAATAACGACTTCCCTACGAATATATTCGGAAGCAGAAGGTTTAATTAAACGTTCTTCTAAGTCTAGAATAATAGGATCAACACCATAAAGAACTCTGAATAGTATCTTTACAGATTCTTCAATACCTTTTGACTGGTAAAATGATCTAGCATGTTTAAAAAAGTTACCAACATTAAGTTCGTTAGTAAAATCTACACTTTCAAATCCAGGTAAAAATTGTTTTTTTAATTTTTTATAAAATTCTTGTAAAAATAAGACACTAAGATTAGTGACTTTTGTACTTGATTTATGTGCAGAAGGAGAACTATTCTTAAATTCTACAGGGTCTCCATTTGGACTATTAATGTAGGTAGCAACTCCTACATTATATTGTGTTATTCCACAAAAACCACGAATACATCCATTAAAAGTAGTCGCTGTTTTACTAGTATATGTTATAATCTCATCATTTATTCTCAATAAACCATATTCAGATGGATATCCTTCTGTTGGGAATGTGTCAGTTGCTGTTGTGCTTAAAGTAATAGTAGTATCAGTTGCACTAATATCACTACTCAAAGTAGAACTACCAGCAATAACATCAGATGTTAAGTTATCAACTTTAAGATATTGGTCAAAATTATTAAGTAGATCTCCAGAAGAACCCTGAGAATCTTGCGAAACATAATATTGCTTTAAAAACTCTTCTGCAAGAGGGAAATCAGCCCTTATGAACTCAGGTAACTGATTCTCAATTATTTGATTTAATTTTACTCTTGTATCAATATCTAACATACTTTACTTCCTCTCCAGTTCCCCATTAGAATAACTTGATGTATAGTAGTCTCTTGAAAATACAACGCCAGAAACATCTTCTCCAGAAGCAATAACGTCTTTCACCATATTTATCGTAGTATTTGAAGTGTTAAATGTGAGATAAAGATCCTTCAAACCTAGAACATCATTAGAGTCTGGGAATGCTTGTATCTCAATTAAATCATTTGCTGCGATTGTTTTTGTAATATTAAGAGTATTAATAATAATTTCACCTTTAACATAATCAATAGTTCCTACAGACTTGACAATAACCTTAAGTTCATTTTTTTGACTTCTGGTAATAGCACTTAAAATGCCTTTACCACTACCATCTAAAGACCCGTCTGGTTTTTTATTTGGAACATCTGTCAAAAACAAGATGTCACTACTACCACTAATTGTAAATCCAGTACTCTTTATATTAAATCCTTCAGGATTAATATAGAATCTATTACCAAAACATAGTTCATATTGTGCAAACTGATCAATAAGAACTTTCATATCTCTTCTAATAATAACTTTAGTAATATTAGAGGTAATTGAATCATCAACTCTATCAATTAATTGTAAAATCTTACTGTACTTAAACCTACCACCAAATTTATTAATATCAATACTGGAGGCATAAGTCTCAAGGGCAGAAGATACTCTTGATTTTAATTCAGCAGGATTAGAATTAAATGCACTGTTATAGTAAACTGTTGAATGTAGTTCAACATACAGAATCTTAAGGTCTACAATATCAGCATTTATTCCTGCAACTGCATAACTCTTAAGTTTATTCTTAATTTGCAACTTATCAAAGTCTGAAACATAGGTTCCATTCTTTGGTTTAATACTAATTTGCACATTACCAAATTTTGGTGGATCTAGTTCTTCACCACCAACAACAGCCACCGATTCTGTTCTAGGATAGATGCTCTCTATTATTGCCTCATAATCTCTAGAAGTAACTGCTCTATACTGTGATGAATATAATCTAGGAGCATAATACTTAATAGAAGCAAGATTTTCTATCTCAGCACCATTTCCAGAACCACGAACAACATTAACTGTTATTGAATTAAATGGTTTTATTGTATTTGCACCAACTATTATAGGATCATTATCCATGAACCCACCTTGGAAATCAAACTTACTAGCACCATTACCATCTACACCATCACAAGTAATATATCTAACTGTTACTTTATCATTGCTAAGTGGAGTTCCACTTAGATTTTCTTTACCAATAGCAGTTGATCCTAATGGTTTACCAATTATTCCATCACCAAATAATATTTCATGTTTTTCATCTGCTATTTCTTGTAAGAAGAATATTTCAGAGTTTTTATTAACGTTTACAATATTATCAACCATTGCCCACTCAGTACCCATAGGTGCTCCACTATCATCTTGATCGGTTGATCCTACGAAAACTTTTATTGTAGAACTATCAATATCAGAATTATCTAAGATAAATCTTTGATCTTGATTAGGAACATATGCAAAAGTCCTTGAAAGATATGTACCTTGGATAATCTCTAAAGGATTTTCAGGTGATCCAAACTGTGCAGTGTAGATATTCTTACCATTTTCAATGCGATTAATCACTGCAGGTGCAGAATGTGCTTCTACTATTGAAAATCTAAATGAAGTATCACTAGTTGCTCCTACACAAACCAAACCTGGTTTCAAATATACCCTCTTTAAACGGTCTGTAGTGACGTTTGGATCTTCACCCTCTACTTCTACCGTAAACCAAACAGATGCCCTTGCAGCAGTTTTTGAACGGGGTACATAACCAATATTACGAGCAAGTGATATAACATTTTCTCTCAGAGTCGCTGAATCTAAGAAAGACTCATTTGCTAACAAATTAGCATTAAATGAGTTAATGTAAGTGTTATATGCTAGGGTATCAATTAAGACTGAGAAATTAGATCCTTCAAAGTCAAAATCCGTAAAATTAGAGTTTGCTCGAAGATAATCTTTAATCTGTGCCTTTATTTCGTCAAAATCTAGACTTGTATATTGGGTAAATGGCATTATATTATCTGGTAGGTTCTAATAAGAATGTAAATGATACAGTTGGTATATCTAATCCAACTACATCAAAGAATACTGTTACGTCAAATGCATTTTGATCTATGTATGGATCTAGCTGCACATTAATATTTTCAACTCTTGGTTCATAATTTGTTATTGTTTCTATAATTTGATCTTCAATAATAGTTTGTAATGTGGGATGAAAGTTTTCAAACAAGCTATCACGAATATCCGATCCAATATCAGGGTTAAAAAACCTTTCTGTGGGTATTGTTTCCACTAAATTACGAACCGATCTAATAATTGCACGTTCGTTTACCAGAATAGGAAGATCTTTAGTGACAGGATGTGGTTTAAAAGATAAACTTATGTCCTTAAACGCCCTAGATTTGCGTATTATAGGCATAGAAAGGTATATTTAATACTATTTTCTTTTTTTATTTAGGCAGGATATGTAGTATTTTCTATAAGACATAAAAAAACGCCCTTTCGGGCGATTTTTTCTATTTTCCTTGACCTCTATACCTCTTTTTTGGCTTATTTCTAGAGGTTGCAGAGTATTTTGTGTGTTTTCCTCTGCCTTGTAAGGTTTTTTTGGGAGTTGTTTCTACGAACTCCATCGATCCCCAAGATCCTTGTTTAGTTTTGACTGCCATAACGTAAAATTAAAGTTTTTGTGTTTCTATTTTGAGATTTTTAGGGTCTA
>CETY01185141.1_pt1 | contig 16831 bp, 17 predicted proteins | sample 361551 | NCBI WGS metagenome assembly CETY01 (sample SAMEA2623135, study PRJEB7988) | marine metagenome | biome: marine biome (ENVO:00000447); feature: deep chlorophyll maximum layer (ENVO:xxxxxxxx); material: "saline water (ENVO:00002010), including plankton (ENVO:xxxxxxxx)" | depth 45 m | reverse complement strand
AAGAAGATCTTTGATAAGGTTATGGAAGCAATGCAACCTGAGTTTGAAGATGAGACAGCAATCAATCCGTTTGATTTCTGGCAGGGTGCAAACTTCAAGTTGAAGATAAAGAAAGTTGCAGGGTTCTGGAACTATGATAGTTCTGAGTTTGATTCTGTAGCACCATTGCTTACCGATGATGATGCATTAGAAGCAGTATGGAAGAAGGAGTATTCTCTTACATCTATAACTGCTGCGGATCAGTTCAAGTCTTATGAAGATCTTGAGAAGCGTCTTAAGTATGTTCTTGGTCAGAGACCTGCTCAAAGAGCACGTTTAGATGAAGAAGTTGAGGTAGAAGACGACGCACGTAGCGTTGCTACAAGACAAGTTGAAGCAGCGACTGCTCCTACTGCATCTACCAAAGTAGATTCAGATGAGGATGATGCCTTGTCTTACTTTCAGCAGTTAGCAGAAAGTTAGTTACTCATATAGTCTAATATTATCAGCACGTTTCAAGGATTCACTCACATACTGAGTGGATCCTTCTTTGTATTCCATCATTTCTTCTAGATCATCAAAGACAACATTAAGGAAACTTGGTTTAAGTAGGAAGATACGTCTCTTATCATTGTTCAATTGCTCTTCATATTGATAGTTGGTAACTGCTTTAGATATAGGGTTGACTGTTTTCTGTTCATCTGTCATAGGTTCATGGTAACTTACACTCTGACCTGCACCAACTTTAATACCTTTAGGAAATATAATTACTCCAGTGCTATCCTTAACTTCATTTGATTCGTAGTGATGAATCTCGTCAAGTTTCTCAAGTGTTACATACTTATCCAATAGATATATTTCGAATGATTGTTGTGGCATAGGCCATTCATTATGAACATTCACTACGTTGTTTGATAATAAAACTATCCAGTCTAAAGAAGCGTCGCCATACATTTCATTAGCAACATTGTCTGGTCTATCATCACCTTTGATATTATATTTTTCAAAGATAGTTAAGTCTTGGAATATATCCTCTCTTAATTTACCTCTCTTAAAGAAGTTCTTTACTTCAGTATAGTTTGAAATAAATTGACCATCTTTTGTTCGATTGACATATTCAAACTTAGGTATGTTGCGGAAGTATGGTTTTGACATATTAGTAACCTATAGATTGATCTGTATTACCATCAAGAGCACCATAATCTTGGTTGAAGATTGGTTCTAGTTCTTGGAAACCAAACTGAACTTCATATGCTACCATTGAACTATCCTCATAGGTGGCATAGTTACCATCAGGAGTATAGTTAACGTTGAATGATGTAAGAGCACACTCTTTTATTTTTGGTAGGAAATCATGCTCTCCTTTATTACCATTCAAGAACTTTAATTTATATGTATTAGGTGACTCTAAGAATAATCCACTTGGTGATTGAGAAGGCATCATTGATTGTTTAAACATTCTAATGATTCTCTTTACCATTATACTTTCTTCTCTATTTCTAGGGCTCATTCTATATGTAAATGCAAATGGTCTGAGAGTTGGTGAATTAAATAACAACTCCATATTTGGGTTTTGAATATTACCAGTTTTTCTTGTTAATATATTACCAGACATACCAGTTGCTTGTTTGGTAAACATTGCTGCTAATGCTTTTGATATATCTGGATCACTTTTAATATCTGCACCTGCCTTTTTAACTCTATCTATCATCTCTGAAGCCTTTTCATTAACACCACCAGGTTTTGACAATGCTTCGAAGGTTGCATTAGCGATTGCAAGAGATGCTGGATCCATGTTATCAGGGCCCCAACTACATGAATGTTGATCGCCAATACCACCAGGAGCAGGTAGTATGCATGTTCCTAAAATTTTTCTTGCTGCACCACCGTGACTTTTCTCACGACTTTGTATTTTATAAGTATTTGTTATTTCTCTTGCTTTATATTTTAATACAGATATTGATAACTTATCCTGAGTATAATTTCTTTTGAGTGCTACTGGATAGAAGTATGTAAATGATGATTGATACTTATCTCTTTGTTTTTTTCTTGCTGAATCTTCTTCAGGAAGAGATTTTATTGCAAAACGATTACCTGCTTCACCTGCATCAGTTGGATTCCCTTGATTACCTGAACCTTGACTCTTAGATATCTCTCTCATTGCACCTGCTTGACTACCAAGCCCACCACCTTTACCGAATCCAAGTGTGATAAAATATTTTGCTATTGAAACTGCTGCATTATTATTAACTTGAGCACCGAAGTTACTTTTTCTATTGTTTAGATCTGACCATCCTTTATCAGGTAATACGAAACCTAAATTTGTTTGAGTTGTATCTAGATATTTTCTTTCCCATGCACCACTAGCTCCTATTCCTCTTGTTGCTCCACTAGTCCATGTTGCATTAGTGCCACCACCTGTGATGCCAGCGTCTATTGCAACACGATCCACTTGTAAATTAGTTACAAAGGAACCTGAAGAAGGGGCTCCACCTGCACCAACACTCCATGTGGTTTTTGTTCTATATGCTATTTGATATTCAGTTCCGTCGTCATTAATATATGTTCTCACCCAACTAGGACTGTTTGCATAGTTTGCCATTTATGAGACTTTTTATTTATTTAGGATGAATTTTGCATAGGGTATTGCGAGGAGTTCATCAAGTTCATCATATTGAACAATATATACTTGCCCTGCTAGTTCAGACCATGTATAATTCCTTGGTTTTTGCCAATGAAAATTGAGACCACGGAATCCCCAAGAGAATATATCTGTGACTGCGACTAGAGGATGTTGATCGTATTGATATCCAGGAGTCTTAGCATTATATACAAAGGTGCAATACATTCCTACATCTGGAATAGGTGTTACAGTATCCTTCAATGTATCCATTATTTCCAACATCATATCTTCAGGATCGTTGGTTGGATTGTTTATATTGTTTCCTTCTAGTCTACTCATTTGATTCCTAACTCGTCTTCGGTGATGATTTTAAATTCAATTTTATTATCTTTGCAGAATTCATTTGCTGCTTTCCATTTTGCTTGGTTGATAGCATATGTTTGACACTCATAGATATATGATTTAGTTACTCTAGATCTTTTCTTAGGAGGTTGAGTTTGCTTCTTTGGTTTCACTTCAATTACATAACTTGAAATTTTATTATTCTTTTCTTTTACTTTGATTAAGTAATCTGGATAGTAACGATGAACACGATTATCTTTTGGTGAAAGGTATGGAATACTCATCTCTTCTGAGGCCCAAGATATTATATTCTTATTTACATCACACCATACACAAAACTTTCTTTCCCAACTACTACGACAGATAATATTGTTGGGATTACCTTGATATTTTTGTGGATTCTTTGGTTTATACCGACTCTTAATACTTTCTGCCATTATCTTGCATACATAATATATAAGGTCAAATAGTATTTATAAATGGCATCACCAAGACCACGTTCAAGATCACTCTCAGAAGTTAAGGCTAAGTTATTAAATCCTGCTACTACGTCTCATTTCCAAGTAATGATTGGAGATCCTAGACAACAGGGAGATGTGAGTGGGAGTTTTGTTGGGTACTTAAAACGACAAGGTATTATAGGATTGAATGGTAGAGGTTTACCTTCCGAGTCAAAAGATAAATTAAATTTAATGTGTTCAGAGACATCATTACCTGGATCTAATTTAGCAACTACTGAATTAACAAATGATTTCACTGGTGTCACTGAGAGGCATGTTCACCGTAGAATATTTGATGATCGTATTGATCTTACATTTTACTGTGATGCTGTAGAGTATCTACCTATCAGATATTTTGAAGCATGGATGTCATATATCACAAATGAAAGAGGAGATACTCATAGTGAAGAGTATCATTATAGAATGAGATTCCCAAACATGTATAAGGGTCAACTTGAAATTACAAAGTTTGAGAAAAATTTAGAAGCAAAGAGAGGTAGTGCTGATAGAATTAGAAGAGCAATACCATTAACATATACTTTCGTTAATGCGTATCCACTATCAATTTCATCAATGCCAGTGAGTTATGAATCATCATCTCTTTTAAAATGTAATGTGTCATTTACTTACTCTCGATATACTGCAAGACCATCAGATCCAGATGCCAATGATCCCATACTTAATCCTTTTGGTATGGCACAGTTTAATACTGCATCCTTTGTTGGTGGTCTAGTTGATCGTGCTGTGGATAGATTAACAGGTAATGATTTCTTAGGAGATTTTGCTGGAGGATTGGCAGGTTCTTTACTAAGCCGATAAAAACTGTTATATATAAATATACGATCTGAATATTATAGATTATGCCTTTACCAAAAATTGCTACTCCAACTTATAGTTTGGAGTTGCCATCGACTGGAAAACCTGTTAACTACAGACCTTTTCTAGTTAAAGAAGAGAAGTTACTTGTCATTGCTTTGGAGAGTGAAGATAACAAGCAGATTACAACTGCTATTAAAGCTGTTATTAAGGCATGTGTTCTCACAAAAGGTATTAAGGTGGAAGCACTTCCTACATTTGACATTGAATATTTGTTTTTAAATATTAGAGGTAAGTCTGTTGGTGAAGAACTAGAAGTTAATATCATTTGCCCAGATGATAAAGAGACTACTGTTCCAACTACTATTAACTTAGATGATATACAAATCAAGAAGGATGATAATCACACTAATCAAATTAAACTTGATGATAATATTATGATGGAGATGAAGTATCCATCCTTGAATGAATTTATTAAAAACAACTTTGATTTTGATGAGAAAAATCAAATGGAACAGTCATTTGACTTGATTGGATCTTGTGTTGATAAGGTCTATACAAAGGAAGAATCTTTTGCTGCATCTGATTGCACTAAGAAAGAGATGAATGACTTCCTTGAGTCGATGAATTCTTCTCAGTTTAAAAAGATTGAAGAGTTCTTTACAACAATGCCTAAATTATCTCATACTATTAAGGTAACCAATCCAAATACAAAAGTGAAGAGTGATGTGGTACTGGAGGGCTTAGCGTCTTTTTTCGCATAGGCATGATCCATATGGATCTTGAGAGTTATTTCAGACTCAATTTTGCCTTGATGCAGTATCATAAATACAGCTTGACAGAGATTGAAAATTTAATGCCTTGGGAACGAGACATTTACGTTGCATTATTAAAACAGCATCTCGAAGAAGAGAGACTGAAACAACAACAAGAACAGAGTAATGCCTGATTTACCCAGACCAGCTGGAGAAAAAGAACAAGGAGCTCCCTTTGTTACCCATGAATCTATGGGTAGATCTTTGGGTTCTCAGAAGAAGGTGCTTGGTAGGGTTATTGGTGTAGAAAAAAGACTTGGTAATGCTGAGAAGAAGATAACTATAATGAAAAACATCATGAAGATGAGGAAGTCTTCTGATAATATAGGTAATACTATTAAAGGTATAGCAGAGTCGGTTGAATCCATTGCAGAGACAACCACTGAACAGTATGATCTTGAAAAGGATAAGGCTGAAGATGCAAGATTAGCTGGAGAGAAAGATGATGCTAAGAAGGATGAGAAGAATTTAGAAAAAGGATGGGGTTCATTTAAAAGTGGAGCAGAAAAAGTTCTTAAACCTGTTACATCTTTGTTTGAAAAATTAGCTAATTTTGTAAAAACTTTCTTGCTAGGTGGAGCTGTATTAAGTTTGATGGAATGGTTTGGGAATCCAGAAAATACTGGTAAAATTCAAACACTATTCAGATTCTTTAAGGATTGGTGGCCTATTTTGGTCACTGGTCTTATTTTGTTTGTGGGAACTATACTTGGGCCAGGAGCACTATGGATAGCAGGAATAGCATTAGTGGCAGCAGCTATACCTTCGATTATTAATGGGGTAAAAAGTATATTTGGAATGGGTAAGGATATAGATAAGGATCTTGATGATAAAAAAGGTGAGAAGTTAGCTCAAGAAGGTGTTGATGGTGTAGAAAAAGGTTCTTCTTCTGAGATGCAAGAGAGTCAGAATAAGGTAGATGATATGAAAAATCTCCAAGAACCACAGCAATTTAATAAAGGTGGGCCAGTTCCTGGTAAAGGAGATAAAGATACAGTTCCTGCGATGCTAACTCCTGGTGAGTTTGTGATGAGTAAGGGTGCAGTGCAGAAGTATGGTTCTGATACTCTTGCTGGTATGAATGCAGCTGCTGGTGGAACTAATATGCCAACAATGGGTAGATATTCTGGTGGTGGAAAAGCTACAGGGCCAGATAAGTCTCATTTTGGAACTGAAGGATATAGAATGGGTCAAGTTCTACCAGAGCAATTATATTATAATTTTGATAAGTATACATCCAGTTACAAGACCAAAGATGGTGAGGTAGTAGAGGATAAAGATGAATTGATTGAATTGAGTGGTGCTATTGGTATGCCTGATTTAATAGAGCATCAGAAGCAACTTGTATCTGCCATACGTGGAGTAAAGGGGTATGAAGATATTAATTTTATGGATGTTGTGCAATATCCTGATGGTGGGGGAAGACTGGTAGGTATGCCACAAGAAACTCTTTATCCTATTTTTAATGCTAGTGATGCATGGAAAGCATCAGATGCAAAAAGAAGTGAAGCAATTAGAACGGATATGGATGCTGGAACTCAGTTCTTAGATCCAAGAGAGACTGCAAAAATGGTTGGATTAAATGGTGGTGGTTTCGTTCCTATCCAAGGATTCCAAGGTGGTGGTGCAGTTCGCCGTTTAGGTTCAAGAGCTCTTAACTTTGTAAAAAATAAATTACAATCTCCTCCACCTCCACCATCTAGATCTGGATCTGGATCTGGTATTCAAATAAATGTTCCTGCTGTCACTGGTGGTGCTGGAGCATCTGCTCCCCAAGCAACTGGAAGTTCAATTCCAGCATTCAGTGTTGTTGCTGGTGGTGGTATGGCTAAAGAACAGACATTGGGGATAAGAAGATAAGATGACTGTTAAAGAAGATAGACGAGCAAGAATACAAAAGATGATGGGTGGTGGTGAATCAGAGGCATCTCCAAAGATATCTGCTGAGAAATTTATACCATCAGGTCAGGGTGAGTATATTAGTTCTAGTCATGCTAAGAGTCTTCAAACAGTTAATATAAAACTTGGTAGTATAAGTAATGCTTTAAAAGATTCTCTAGTTCTATCTAAAGTTAGAATGGGGATTGAAAGGCAGAACAAAGAGAAGTTAAGACGAAAGAAAAGGGAGAAAGAATTAGAGTCATCTAAGAAAAAAGATAAACCAAAGGGTAAAAAACCTCAAGGTCTTAAGGTTCCATTCATGGATAGGATATCAAATTTCCTTATTAGTTTTCTTTTTGGATCTGTTTTGATGGGTCTTGTAAACATGGGAGATAATCCTAAACTTCAAGGTTTTATGGATGGTCTAGCCACTGCAGGTAAAAATATACTTATCTCAGCTGAATGGTTGTTAAAATCAATGGTAAATTTAATTGATTGGGGATATAAAGTATACGATAGTGTGAAATCATTTGTTGCTGATAACTTTGGTGAGAAAGGAGTTGCAATATTTGAAGCTTTGGGAGGAGCTCTGAATAAAGTAGTGAATGCTCTTGGAGTAATAGGTTTAGTCTTTCTTAAGTTTAGAAAGTTCTTTACCAATTTAATAAAGAATACTTTTAAAATTTTTAGAAGAGGTCTAGGTAAAGCATTTAAACGTTTGAGTCTTAAGATATTTGGTAAAGGAGGAGTAAAATTAGCACAGAATATTGGTAAGGTTGCTGGTAAGGTGGGAAATTTTGCAAAGAATATAGGGGGTAAAGCATTTAATCTAACAAAAAATGTAGGTGGTAAAGCACTTAATCTTGCAAAAGGTGTAGGTGGTAAATTAGCAGGTGTAGGTAAAAATTTATTGGGTGCAGGTAAAGGTTTAGCAACCAAAGGTGCAAGTAAGATTGGTGGGTTTGCTGTAAAATTATTTGGTAAGGCAGCAAAGCTTATTGCTCCTGCAATGAAGAGTGCTAAACCATTTCTTTCTAAATTCTTTGGTAAAATTCCTATTCTTGGCCCTCTTGTTATTGGTATAGTTTCTATTCTTTCTGGAGATCCAGTAGGAAAGGCACTGTTTAAAACGATTGGTGCTGCATTGGGTGGAGCACTTGGAACATTCATACCTATTCCTGTTATAGGAACATTACTTGGTGAAACAATTGGTGTGTGGTTTGGTGATATGCTTTACACCTTGATGTTTGGTGGTGGATTATCAGCAGTAGGTGAGAAACTTAAGAAGCAATTGTTAGGTATTTTTAATGCAGGTAAGGCAGTAGCAGGTTGGATTGGTGGAGGAGTCACACGCTTTATAAAGAATGTAATCATAACAGATCCTATTACAATACCAGAGGGTGGTGGAGTTAGAATGGCACTTACTAAAGGTGCTAAGATGCTTGGTATTTATGATTGGCTTTCTGGTCTTGGATTTGCTGGAGGTAAGGATGGTCAGATAGATAAGTTCCCAAATATTCTTAATGTAGTTAATCCTTTTAAGTATGTACCTCTTTTAGTTAAATCTTTCTTCCCACCTGACGAAAAAGGTGTAGAGTCTTCAGAAACAGCAACAGGAGGAGCACCAGCAGCAGAGGAGAAGAAAAAACCTGAGATGAAAGAGTTGAAGGGAGAAGACAAGAAAAGAGCTCTAGAGAAACTTGAATACCAGAAGAAAAGAAGGGATGCAATAAAGGCTCATGGTTTTGGTTCTGATGAGGTAAAGGCACTTGAGTCTGAGCGTTTTGAACAACTTACTAAAAATACGTATCCTAAAGGTGATGCCAGTAGCATTACTCCAAAAGCAAATAATAACATTGATTCTATTAGTAGTCAGGCATCGTATGATTCTAATGAAGGAAGCACCCAGTTTATTCCATTACCATTAGTAGAAGGTGGCGGTGGAACTTCTGGTTCTACTTCATCATCATCTGGAGGTGGTGGAGGGGGAGGATCCTCGGAAGATGCGAGTGATCCATTGCTCACATTGTACATGGGTAAATAAAGTATGGCACAAGTAACATCTCAACTATCTACACCAGCAAATGTAACTGCTGTTGACATCACATCAAACACATCTTCAAAGACTGTGAGTTTGGTAAATGGATTGGTGCGTCTTCAATATTTTGAAAGCATTCTTCAAGATTCTATAAAGGTAAGTGTTATATACACTGATACAGGTAATACTATTGATGGTCAGTCTGCTCTTGAAGGATTACCTTTAGTTGGAACTGAAGATGTCTCTGTTGCTTTCACTGATAACAATGATGTTAAACTTAAAGTTAAGTTGAATGTAAATGAGATAACTCCTTTCTATGAAGATGCCAATAAAACTATAGTCTCTTTGAGTTTAGTATCAGAAGAGTATATTCGTAATGAAGGATCTAGTTCTAGATTAATTCATAGATATGATGGAAAAATTTCGGATCATATTGAGAGTATATTAAAGTCGGGAGAAAGATCGTTAAAGACTAAAAAGAAATGTCATATAGAATCAACTTCAAATGATTATAATTTCCTTGGCAATGGTCGCAAACCATACTATCTTTTGAATTGGTTATCTAAAAACTCAGTTCCTGAAGGTGGGGAGATGGATAGTGCAGGGTTTCTTTTCTTTGAAACTTCTAAAGGATATCATTTTAAATCAATAGATAAATTATTTGATCAAGAGAAAAAGAAATCTTTTATCTATAACGAATCTCCTGATGGTGAGAAGGGAGTACCTGCAGGGTATGATGGTAAGATATTAGAACAGAAATCTGATAATTCAATTAATGCACAGGCAAAGTTTAGTATTGGTGCATATAATACCAAGTTAGTATTGTTTGATCCATTCAATTGTAAGTATGAAGTTGTTGAGAAGACTGCTGGAGAGGCAAAGAAAGTAAAGCATTCTGGTAAAGCACTTCCAAAATTTAACAAGAAGTTTGATTCAGAATACACTCGCACAACATATATGTTAGTTGATACTGGAGGGTTACCAACAGGAAAGGGAGAGGCTAAAGGAACGGATTCTAAAGACCCTCAAGAACAAGTTAAAAAGAATGATCAAAAGAATTTCGAAGCAGCAAAAACTCTTAACCAAGCTATTCGTAGATATAATCAAATGTTTTCTGCTATGATGGAGATCACTATCGCTGGTGACTTTAGTTTACATGCAGGAGATGTAATATATGTTGACATTCCTTCTGTCAAGGCATCAAAAGATGATAGTATAAACAAGCAGAGTGGTGGTCTATATATTATAGCCGACTTATGCCACTTAGTGACACCCGATGGAACTTGGACTAAGTTAAACTTGGCGAGAGATTCATTCGGAAGAAAAGGCAATCACACTACTAGGTAGGAGAAATTATGTCAGACATTAAACACGATTTAGATCATGAGGTTTACTTGGATCCCAAGGATCATAAGGAACATGTTAATCATGGAATGTTAGAGTATACAGAAGCAGATCTGAAAGATGTTCATGCTGAGTATGACAAATACCATGAGGGAGATAACGTAGACAAGAATGATGCTTCAATAAATGACTATCATACAAGACATGAAGATAAGCATCTTGAAGTTTATTGTGATAATCATCCAGATGCATTTGAATGTAGAGTATATGATGAGTGATAACTGATGGAAGGAGGATCGTTATTTAATCCAGGATTTACTGGATCTAGTTTCTTATGGTGGATCGGCCAAGTTGCCGATGAATCAACGTGGCGTGATAATGGTCTTCCAAGTCAGGGAGATACACCAGATGATGGTGTTCCTGGTTGGGGTTATAGGTATAAGGTAAGAATTATTGGTCATCATAGTGAGGATGAGTCTGCAATACCATCCGATCAACTACCTTGGGCTCAGGTAATGTATCCTGTTTGGGGTGGTGGTCAAGGTTCTCATTTCATGACACCAGGTATTAGGCAAGGTTGCTTTGTCTTTGGTTTCTTTATTGATGGCCCTGATCAACAAGTTCCTGTTATCATGGGTGTTCTTGGTAACAATGCCAAGACTAAGTTAGAAAGGAAAACCTCCATGACTGGTGGTAAGAACTTTACACCACAAAGTGCTTATGCAAAGAGTAAAAGTCAAGAACCTAACGAACAAAAGAAATTAAAAGATAGTAATTTAGCAACAGAACCTAGAGAAAAATATAATACTGCTGCAGAATCTAGTGACTTTGTTCATCAACGTAGTGCAGGAGATGAAAAGAAAGATAAGATATTAAATAAAAAACATGCTCTTGCATGTCCCGATCCCAATCATAAGTCTGAGATGAAAAATATCCAGACTGTTTCTGAAAGTCTTTCGGAAGGCATTCAGGAAATGCAGAAGTCGATGCAAACTTTTAAAGATGCAGGTGGATTACCTATTCTTAAAGCAAATAAGAGTATAGATGCAGAAATAACTAAAGCATCGGAAGAAATGTCGAAGTATATGAAAGGTATATTAGGTAAGGTTCAGCAATATACTACTGATCAGTTTAATGAGACTGTAGCTCCATTAATTAATCTTGCACCTCCATCTCATAAACTTGGTATTATGGAGAAACAGATTGAGGGTCTTGAGAAACTTGCTTGTGCCTTCAATGGTATGGCTGGAACTGCATTAGCAGCATTACTTGCTGCTGCATTAAAGAGTGCGTTTAAGAGAAAGAAAAATAGATCACAGGGTGTTCCTCCTGTAGGTATCAGCACGGTATCAGGTGCTACTAGAAATAACAATGGAGTTCTTGAAGTATTTGTTCCTGTAACTGGAGAAAGTGGTGATACTCGTGGTGCATGGCAATCAACAACAACAGCACCTACACCACTTAATACACAAGGAGCTGATATTCTTCCACCTCTTCCTCAAGATGGATATTATTCCCCTACTCCTATTTGTTCAACTGAAGAATTGATTGGTGAGGTATTAGGTGCTAATATTAATACTATTATGTCAACATTTGATTCTGCAGTGGGCCCAGTGATTGATGAGGTTAGAATTTCTTTAGGTCAAGAACCTACACAGTCTGGATCAGCACCCGTGGGATCAATAGATAATTCAATTAATGAGAGTACTGTATTATCATCATTAGCATCGGGTGATCTTATGAATAGCATTTCTTCTGAGATGGCAGTTCAATCTGGTGTAGATCCTAAGAAAATTAAAACAGTTTCTGGATCATTCACAGCAGGAGATTATCCTACTGGTTTAACCAGTCTTATTGATCTTGCTGGTAAAAATACACCAGCGAATCAAGTTCTTATTGCTAGTGCTGTTTCTGCTCTTGCTTCTGGAGATATTCTTGGAGGATTTTCAAGTGTATCTAATATGTTAGGAATAGATCCTAAATTTATGAATGGAGTTGGTAATGCATTTAGTGCTATTAGAACAGGTAATATTTCTGGTTTAGTTGGTGCTGTGGGGGGTCTTGCTTCATTAAATGGTGGTATTTTAGATTCTATTATAGGTAAGGGTGCTGCTCTTTCAGGCCCTCTTGGTAATTTTGCTGGAGGTTTAGGTGGATTGGGTGGAATGAATTTTGATATTGGAACTTCAATTGGTTTTATTAAATCTGTTACTCAATTATTTAATTGTGATCCAGAACCAGAGTGTTCACCTAATGATACTCATACCATGCAAGGTGGTGGTGGCGATGGTGGAAATCCAAGTGAGGCATCTGTAGCAAAGTCAGCAACTGATGCATCAAATAAACCAAGAGAATCCTATGGATCTAATACATTAGCAGAAAGAAAATCTGAAGAGGCTAAGAAAGGTAGAACGGTATCTCAGGCAGAGATTAATTCTATACGTAATGCACCTAAGACTGCTGCTAAGAAATATATCCCACCAAGATCATCGTATTAAAACCATGCCAATAATTCCAACATCATTTGATAATATTAAAGTAGGATACGTCAGTCAAACTGAGGGATACATTAAGAATGTCTCTCTTACTGATGCTAATACCTATGCCCAATCTTTTCCTGATACTCAGTTTATTTTTATAGATGGTGATGCGAATGTTCAATACTTAAATATAGATCAGGTTAATGCACTCACACCAAAGAGTTTACTAAGATCAGATCCTTGTGATACATCAGATAAGAAATGTGGCCCTCCAAAACTCAAGTTCTTTGGTGGTCGTGGTGTGGGAGCACAGGCAAATCCCATAGTAGATGTGAATGGTAATTTGATTGCAGTTGATCTTGTTAATGGTGGATTTGGATATAAATCACCACCTCAAGTTCAAGTGATTGATCCATGTCAGAATGGTAGTGGTGCAGTTCTTAAAACAATTATTAAAGATGGTATTGTAGTTAAGGTTATAATAGGTGATAGTGGCAATGGATATCTTCCACCTCCACCAGAGAGCACTAATCAATACCCTGCTGTTTTAACTTTAACAGATGTTGTAGTAAAGGATCCTGGTATTGGATATAATTGTGGTGTAGATATGTTGACAATTACACCTAGTAATGGTACAGTTTTGTCTTATAAGTGTGATCCCTTTGGTAAGATTAGGTCAGTAAGTGTTGATAAAGGTGGTAGATTCACTGAACTTCCACAAATCATGATGGATACTGAGACTGGTTTTAATGCAAAGTTCACACCTTTCTTTGATGTCATTCGTGATCCTCAACCAATTGAAGCTGAAGCGACTGATGTTGTTCAGGTATATGATCTAGTAGGATTAAATGTTCAAGGTTGGGTTGATGGAAAAGTATATTATGGAAATACATTCTACGTTAATGGTGTGAAGTATGCTGGCACTAACTCTAATAGTAGTAATTATGTTAGAGTTTATAATACTAGAAGTGGAAGTATTGCAAATGCAGAATCTCTTGTTGGGTATGTAAATGGTCAACCTTATTATGGTTCTTATCATGCAATGTCAGATGGCAGATTAATGACTGGTGCTATTCATTCACCTGCTAGTCAGTTGATATCTCAAGCAACAACTGCTACTGGTTTCAGTGTAGCGGAAGGTTTACCTACTTCTGAATCTACTTCATCAACAGATACACCTTCAGCACCTACTAGTGTTTCTCCTACACTTACTGCACCAGAACCAACACCAGCACCAGCACCCGCACCAACACCTACTCCATCACCATCTCCACCACCAAGTAGTGGTGACAGTGGCGGCGGCGGCGGTTACTCAGGAGGATATTAATGTCTACTAAAAAGAATTATTGGAAGCAAGTAATTAGCACCATGAATGGGTGGATTTCTTTTGGTGGTTTAAGCCCCAAAGAAGATGTCACTCATAGTATTGAGTTGAAAGCGATGGATGGTAGACACTTCATCACTATGGAGGAAGATGGAGTTCGTCAAGGATGGACTACTTTAAATTCTCCTGGTGCAACAATGATACATTGTGGAGAAGACCTTGTAGAGTTGGATGATAGTTCTACCACATCTAAGACAGAGAAGGAAGCATTTGTTGTTATTGCAGAGAATGGTGACATTCAATTGAAAGCAGCGAATGGTAAGATTAGAATAGAAGCACTTGATATAGAGTTTGTTGCAACAGGTAATGCTCCTGCAGGTCAGTTCTGGGTGAGTGCAAACGAATCTATTAAATTAGATTCAAAAAATATTACTATAGATGGTAAACAATCTACTAAAATTTTAACCACTGGTCTTATGACTATCTCTGGGGGCTTGGCAATGTCGATATTTGCCCCTATAATAGGTGGAGTAAGTGCAGCAACTGTTAGCAAGGGATTACCAATACCAGGTAAGATATTCGGTAGTGATCTATCTAAAAAAGAACAATAGGAGGTAACATGTCATTTGCATTCGATGAAGTCTGGTGTTATGGGGGTCAACTATCAAGTAATAAGAGGGAAGTTGTTCCTGAAGGATTAGGAAAGGGTGAAGATAAAGTAACTCATTCTTTGTATATACAAGGCCCTTCACAATTTGGAACCAACACTTCTTATAGTGGAAGTAAGGGTGGTGTTGAAGCAACTGTTATGATTGCTCAGAACGGAACTTCAGTTCCTACTACAAAATCTCTGTATATAAAAGGAGACACAAAGATAGAAGGTGATGGTCAAGAATCAAATGCTGTTCATATTTCAGGCCCAACAACTGATGTAGTTTATATTGACGGTGATGTTTTTGTTACTGGTGCTGTAGATTGTGGTAACAAAGGAAAACTTGCATCAAGATTTGCTGCTGCTGATGCATCACCAAAACCATTTGACTTAGTTCACCCTACAAAAGGGAAAGGTCACCGACTTAGATATGCATGTATTGAGGGCCCAGAGGTTGGTGTATATTGCAGAGGAAGAGTAAGAAATGAAAAGATAATTAAACTTCCATACTATTGGAAAGATTTAGTAGATGTTGAAAGTATTTCTGTTCAACTTCAACCCATTGGTGCTCACCAAGATGTGATTGTCAAGAGATGGGATGAAGAAACCATATATCTTCAAGCACAGGGTGGATTACCAGTTAACTGCTTCTATCATGTCTATGCAGAGAGAAAAGATGTTAACCCATTGGTAGTTGAGTATGCAGGTGATACGTGGAAAGATTATCCAGATCCAAACTTTAATCCAGAAACAGCACCAGAGAATCCAAACTTCAATGATCCAGAGTATCGTGGTAGAAGAAATACGATTACTATTTGATGAAAAAACTTATATATGTAGAGGATAATTTTTTAGATTCCTCTTTGTGTAAACCTTTTATTGATCTATATGATATTAATAAAGAAGATCGTTCATTAGATGCTGTAACACATTCAGATCCAAATGAATCTCTTACCTTTCAACCTAAATTTGAGTTTGATCAAAATTATGGTGCAAAGTATCTTGGGGGTAATGTAGATCCTATCGGTTTAAATTCTACTATAGCATACAGAAATGAGGAACTTTTTAATAGAGTTATCAATAACGTAACAAATCGCTGTAAGACATTTGAGAGTGAAATAGTATTAGATTATGTTGGAGTTGTAAGATGGCCCATTGGCACATTCATGAAACCTCATGTTGATGATAATAACGTTCATAGACCAGATGTGTTTGCAGCAATGCTTTACTTAAATGATGACTTTAAGGGTGGATCTACAGTTTTTGAAGATATTGAAATAAAACCAGAAAAAGGTAAATTGGTTATTTTCTCTAATTCGCAACATCTTCACTATGTGAGTAAAGTTGAGGAAGCAGAGAGATTTGTTCTTTCCTTCTGGTATAGCAGACCTTGACATATCATTCATTAGAGGGTATAGTGTATGAGTATGATAAGTGCTTGGATGGACGAAGAATTTTTAATGAAGTGTGTGGTAGATCCCACCAAGAAAACATTTTATCTCTATTCTAATGAAGGAGATAAAAAGGAAGTTGTTTGTGATAATACAGAACAGTTTATGAATGTATTGAGTGTAGTACGTGCTACTTGCCCAGAAGATAGGTTAACATATTCAAATCCAATAGTTAAAGGCCAGCAAAATTAGCTTTAAATTCCAAAAAGTCGGGAAAAAAGCCCCGCCAATTTTTTTGCCCTATTAGATTTTTATAAATATCTAAAAAAGTAGTGGTAGCCTGTAAAAAATGGGAATTCAGATTAAAGGCAGCAACGATACGATTAGTGCAGCAGATGGTTCCATAGTACTTGAAGGTGCAACACTAACATTTACCAATGAGAATATAACTGGTATTTCCACGATGGCCTCTGCGGAGGTTACTGGTAATATATCAATAGCAGATAAGATAATTCATACTGGAGATACTAATACCGCAATTAGATTCCCAAGTGCTGATACAGTAACAGTAGAAACTGGAGGTAGTGAAAGATCCCGTTTTACATCAACTGGAAACCTACTTGTAGGGGCTACTGCTGTAGAGGAT
>CETY01061544.1_pt1 | contig 16869 bp, 18 predicted proteins | sample 361551 | NCBI WGS metagenome assembly CETY01 (sample SAMEA2623135, study PRJEB7988) | marine metagenome | biome: marine biome (ENVO:00000447); feature: deep chlorophyll maximum layer (ENVO:xxxxxxxx); material: "saline water (ENVO:00002010), including plankton (ENVO:xxxxxxxx)" | depth 45 m | reverse complement strand
CAACCAAATTCCAGACAAAGCAATGTGTGGACCAAAAGCTATGGTTTCTTCCAAATTATTTTTCTTCTTAAAAAAGTACCAAATTATGCCTGATAAAGATGAGATAAATAAAATAAAGGGTAAATTGTAGATGCCAAAAAATAGAGATAGATTGGATATCAATATTATATCTCCCCAACCAAATGAATCTTTTTTTAGAATAAAATCAGTCAAATATTTTATTGAAACTAATAAAAATAAAGAAATAAAAAAGGATAAGACGCCCAAGTTGAAAGTCCAATTATAAAGGTTCAACAAAATTCCATTAAATAAAAATATTAAATTCAAAGCTATTGGGATTTTAAAAAAACTTTCGTCAATGCGCGCAACTAAGATCAAAGTAAAAACTAAAATACAATTTAAGATTAATAAAAAATTTATTGCACTAAACTTTATAAATAATAAAGCAAATAAAATGCCTAATAAGATTTCAAAAAAAGGATAAGTAATAGAGATAGGCTCTTTACAGTTTTTACACTTACCTGATTGAATCAAATAGCTAAAAACCGGTATCAGTGAAAATATCGATAAAGGGTTCTTGCAATTTGGACAAAAAGATCTTGGGTTTGAAAAACTTAGATCAGGGAATTCATCTATTTTTTTAGCATAACCAAGCTGAATGGGAAGTCTAAAAGATAGACTATTTAAAAAGCTTCCCAATATAAGCCCTGCAATAAAAACTAAAATAAAATTAAACAAAATAAAAAATCTTTGAAAAGGTTAAAAATATCTATGTATGAAAGAATATATCCGATATATTTAATTTTTAGGAGAAATAGTTAGTTGAATTCTAGTTTTAATTTATATTTATACAAAAGTAAGGTTTTTTTAACAAATAATTTAAAAATTCTAGTTATTTCCTTTTTGGTTTTAATATTCTCGATCAATACATCAAATTTAATTTTAGAAATTTTTTTTTCAGAAAGTATTAATAACTTTAAAACGAAACCAATCAGCAAAAATAATTTAAAAATATCAGAGAACCCTTTTAAGCAAAACTATGAAATTTTTTCAAATGACTCATCTTTGCAGTCCATTAAAGCGCCAGAAACATCATTGTCATTAAAGCTCTTTGGAGTAACTTCTTCAGCAAATCAAAATTTTGCAATTATTGGATTAAATTCAGGCGATCAAAAAAAATATACAGAGGGTGAATCTATCTTAGATAATGTTTTTCTTGAATTAATCCACAAAGATTATGTAACTATCAATAGACTTGGATCATCAGAAAGCCTATCTTTTGATTCAATAAATCTAATTGGCGGTATTGATGAAAACATCCTAACCAAGTCAGAAAAAGCCATTAAAAATTCTATTATTTCGTCAAATTGGCTATCAGAGCAAGATATCTCTGATTTAATATCGTTTGTTCCGATCTTCGTTGATGGAGTGCTTTCAGGTTTAGAGCTTAATCCAGGTTCTGATAAAAAATTCTTTGAAACTTTTGATTTAAAACCAGGAGATGTTTTGGTTTCGATAAATGGAACTAAAGTGTCTGAATTTAATCAAGATTTTTCTAATGATATCAATTCTCTATTTTTGGAATCTAAAAATATAGATTTAGAGCTTTTAAGAAATGAAAGTAAGTTTAATATTGGCATAGACTTAAATTAATATAATTGACTATGTTTTATTTTAAAAAAATATTTGTTTTCCTAACTTTATTAATCATTTCAAGCAGCATCTTTGGGGTCACAATCAACATGAGAGATGCTGATTTAAAATCTTTTATATCAGACATATCTTCAATTACTGGAAAGACGTTTATTGTAGATCCGAGAGTAAATGCAAAGATAACTATCATATCAAGAGAAGATATTTCTATTGATGAAGCTTATGAAGTATTTCTATCTGTTCTATCCGTCCATGGATATTCAGCAGTAGATCAAGAAAATGCTATTAAAATAGTGCCAGCTATAAATGGTAGACAGAGCTTTACAACTTTAATGAGTCCTAAAAGTCCTGAAGATCAATTCGTTACTGATATTCTAAAACCAAAATATACTTCAGCTTCAGCACTAATATCAATTCTTAGACCTTTACTTAATGCTCAGGGGCATTTAGCAGTTTATGATCCTACAAATTCAATAATAATTGCTGATCGTGCTGGAAATATTAAAAGATTCAAAGGCATTATAAATGAATTGGATAAGACTCCTGGTGATCGATATGAACTGATAAAGCTTAAACATTCCTCAGCTTCAGAAACTTCAAAAATTATTGACAGAATATTTAATGAGAATTCAGGCGGACAAAATCCTTCTCAATTTAGTTCATACGGGATCGAAAGGAGTAACAGCATATTATTAGTAGGGGATAATGAAATTGTCCAAAGAATGATTTCATTAGTTAAAGGTCTGGATACAAAAGAATCTGGATCTAACTCTCTTAAAGTTAAGTATCTTAAGTATGCTAATGCAGAATCATTAGAAAAAATTCTACAAAATCTTACCAATAATTTATCTTCAAACAATGCTAACAAAATAAAAACTAGCATCACAGCTCATGCGGATACTAATTCTTTAGTTTTGTCTGCAGACCCCGAAATTATGATTTCAATTGAAGAGGTTATCTCAAAATTAGATATAAAAAGAGCTCAGGTATTAGTCGAGGCTATTATTGTTGAAATTTCTGATACATTGTCAAAAGAGTTAGGGGTGCAATTACTATTTTCTGGAGATGGTTCGGATACTCCAATACTTTCACAAAGATTTGGTTCAGTTTCCCCAGATTTGACCGCAATTGTTGGTGGAGAAGTTTACGATACCACTTCAGGATCTTCCTCATTACCAGCTGCAGCTGCTTCTTTGTTATCTCTAGATGGCTTTGCAGCAGGAGTAGGTAAGTATTCAAAAGATGAAAAAAGTTTTGCTGCGATTCTTAATGTTTTGAGAAAGGATACCGACTCAAACGTATTATCCACTCCTTCAATTCTAACCATGGATAATGAAGAATCATCCATTATTGTCGGTCAAGAAATACCAATCACTACAGGAGAATCTTTAGGAACAAGTAACTCTAATGCTTTTAGAACAATTGATAGGAAAGAAGTGGGAGTTAAGCTCTTGGTTAAACCTCAAATAAATGAAGGAGATTCTATTAGGCTTAATATAGAGCAAGAAGTTTCTAGTGTATTTGGACCTTTATTGGTCGGGGCTTCTGAAATAGCAACTAATAAAAGAGAAATCAAAACAGTTGTCATGGTTGAAGATAACCAAACTATCGTTTTAGGTGGGTTAATAGACGATGACGTTCAAGAGTCTGAAAGGAAAGTCCCTATACTTGGAGATATTCCTCTTTTAGGAAGACTTTTTAAATCAACTTCTACTTCAAGATCTAAAAAAAACCTAGTTATATTTTTAAAACCGACCATTGTTCGAACAAATGCTGATATGCAAGATTTAACCAATAGTAAATATAATTTTCTTAAAGCTGAACAAATATTAAGATCTGATAAAGGAAGACAGACGCCTAATTTAAGTATTTTAGAGAATCTTATTTATCCGAAATCTGAAATTGAGCAGATAGATGATAAATGAAGAGTTAAACTTAAGTTATAAATTTTGTAAGGAAAATCAAATTCTTCTTTCAAGAAACTCTGAGATTATCCAGATCTTATATACAGAGGATGCAGAAATTTCTTCTATTGCTTATCTTCAAAAATCTTTTAAATTACCATTAAAGATAAACAAGATTTCGATACAAGAATTCAATAAAACTTTATCTGAGAGTTACTCCAACCAAGCTTCGAGCTCAGAAGATTTAGCAGATGGAATCGATGAAAATATTGATTTTGATTCCTTGGTATCCGATCTTCCTAAAACAGAAGACTTGCTTGATGACAGTAATCAAGCTCCAGTTATAAGACTTATAAATGCAATATTAAGCGAGGCCATCAAAGATGGAGCTTCAGATATCCATATTGAGCCATATGAAGAAAATTTATCAATTAGATTTAGAGTTGACGGAATTTTAAAAGAAAAAATAAAACCGAATAGTAGAATTGCTCCTCTTTTGAATGCTCGAATTAAAATAATGTCTAATTTAGATATTGCAGAAAGAAGAATACCTCAAGATGGTCGAATGTCATTGAAACTCGGAGAGCGTTGGGTTGATATCAGAGTTTCTACTCTTCCTTCAAGTTATGGAGAGCGCCTTGTTTTAAGATTATTAGATAAAGCTGACGCCAGTCTAGATCTTAAAGAACTAGGAATGTCAGAAACGATAATGAGCTCATACCTAAAACAATTAAAAAATACTAACGGTATTATTTTGGTAACTGGCCCAACTGGATCTGGAAAAACCACTACTTTGTATTCAGGGATAAATTATCTAAATGATCAAACAAGAAATATTCTTACTGTAGAAGATCCTATTGAGTATGCGCTTGAAGGAATTGGTCAAACTCAAGTTAATACTAAAGTAGGATTAAATTTTGCAAAAGGATTGAGAGCTATTCTCCGACAAGATCCAGACGTAGTTATGGTGGGAGAGATTAGAGATAAAGAAACAGCTGAAACAGCCATTCAAGCAAGTTTGACAGGACATTTAGTCCTTTCAACAATCCATACCAATGATGCTGTTGGAGCAATTACAAGGCTTGTGGATATGGGTATAGAGCCTTACTTGTTGTCAAGTACCTTAAGAATGGTCATTGCACAAAGGCTTGTGAGAAAATCTACAAAAAATAAAGATGAATATTCTGGAAGAACAGCGATATTTGAAATGATAGAAATTGATGAAGAAATTAAAAAATTAATAAATGAAAATATGGATGAAAATAAAATAAAAGAATTTGCATTTTCAAAATATAAAACTCTTAATGAAGATGGTATTGAAAAAGTTAAATTAGGCCTAACGACTGAAATAGAGCTAAGGAGAGTTCTAAAAGAAAGCGATTAGAAGTGCCAAACTTTTCATATAAAGCTATTGATAATAAAGGAGAAGAAGAATCTGGCTTTATAATTTCAAATACTATAGAGGAGGCCAAGGAAGAACTAAAAAATAGAAAATTAATTCCTCTAAAAATAAATGAAGCGAAAAAATATTTTAAGTTTAATTTTTTTTCAAAAATAAGTAGTTCTAAATTATCATTAATATGTAGGCAACTATCAGTTCTAGTTAACAGCGGCATACCTGTAGATCAATCTTTAGATTCTGTATCCGAACAAATAGATCCTCATATTTCTAGTATTCTCAAACAAGTTTCATTGAGAGTTAAATCAGGTTATAAATTATCTGAGTCTCTTGAAGAATTCCCAGAATCATTTGATAAACTTTTTTGTTCTTTAATTAAAGCAGGAGAAAGCTCGGGAGAACTTGGCATAATTTTAGAAAAAACTTCTGAATTTCTTGAAAAAAAAGCCAAAATGTCTCAAGAAATTATAGGTGCTTTAGTTTATCCATTGATATTATTCGGCGTTGCTATAGGAATAATAAGCTTACTTTTAATTTATGTTGTTCCAAGCGTTGTTTCCCAATTTAATAATCTAGATCAACAATTACCTTTTTTAACTCAAATTTTGCTAAATTTCTCATATATTTTATCCAATCCATTTTTTTATTTAGGGCTAATTTTTTTAATAATTGTGTTCATTCTCTTAATAAAGTTATATGGATTAGAGAAATCAAAATTAAAATTCCATAAATTTTTATTATCTATCCCAATTTTAAAAAACTTTTTAATTGATGCTGATCTATCCAGATTTGCTAGTTCGTTAAGTATTTTGAGAACTGGAAGCGTATCAATATTAAAAGCACTAGATATATCTTCAAGTACTATTTCCAATGACTTTCTTAGAAATTCTATTTCCAAAGCTTCAAGCAAGGTTGGAGAAGGCGAATCAATTGCTAAATCTCTAGAAACCATTGTTCAAATACCTCCCATATTCATTCAAATGATCTCTAGTGGAGAAAAAACTGGAAATTTAGAAAAGATGTTGGATAAATTATCTAATTATTTAGACACAAGATTTCAAAATTCCACTAAAGTAGCTATGAACTTATTAGAGCCTTTGGTTATTATAATATTAGGTGTATTTGTGGCATTAATTGTTTTAGCAATTCTTCTACCACTGATACAACTCAATACACTCTCAACATTATGAAAAAAAATAAATTTTTAAAAAAATTAAACATAAACGAAGGTTTTAGCCTAATAGAAATCTTAGTTGTTCTCATGATAATAGGAATGTTAACTGCTGTTGTCGCAATAAATGTTCTTCCAAGTCAAGATAGAGCAAGAGTAGACAAAACAAAAGCTGATTTAAGAATAATAGAACAAGCTTTAGAGCTTTATAGGTTAGATATGTTTTCATATCCATCTGAACAAGAAGGTTTAAGCGCTTTAATAGAAGTTCCCGAAAACAATAGATTTAAAGAAAGATACCGCCAAGGTGGTTATATAAAAAGATTAGAAGTTGATCCTTGGGGAAATGATTATAAATACGCAAGACCTGGAAAAAGTGGTTCATTTGATCTTTTCTCTTTCGGCGCTGATGGAGAAGAGGGCGGAGAAGGCTTGGATTCTGATATATATAATTAAATCTGTTTTAAGTGAAAGGTTTTACATTAATTGAAGTTTTAATTGCACTACTGATTCTCTCAATAGTATCTGCAGCAGGTTTATCAAGTATTTCTTATTCAACTAAAAATTATCAAATTCTTAGGGACAATTTTTATTCAGCTACATTGGCTGAAAATATTTTATTGAAATCTTATTATGATAATTCCTTCTTAACAAATGACCTCACTTCAGGAAATAATATAATTATGGGAAGACCTTTTTCCTGGAAAAGACAAATTAACATTAATAAATCTCAAAACTCTTTAAACTTAAAAGTTCAAATCTTTTCTGAGATCAACTCTAAAGTAGCTGACTTAGAGCTTTATAAAACTATCCAATGAACATAGAAAAAGGATATTCATTGATTGAGATGTTAGTAGTCTTAATGATTTTTAGCATTATAGCTCTGCTGTCCTTATCGTTTATCTCTAGCAGTGTTACTTCTTATTTTTCATTAAATTCAAAGACTATTCAGTTAAAAAATTTAATCATTCTGTCGGATGTTATTAAAAAAGACTTAATTCACACAGTGAATATTTTTCCTAGAAATGATTTGGGTGTAAAAGAAGAGTTTTTTTTTAAAATAAATAATGAAAGAATACAAGATAATAAAATTTTAGAGTTTGTTTCTTACTCTTCATCAGACGGATTAAATGAAACAGGAGCTCTCAGTAAAGTTAAATATGAATTTAAAGATGGAAATCTTTACAGATTTTCAAGTAATAATTTAAATGCATCATATTCAGAAACGCCTTTACTACTTTTATCAAATATAAAAGATATTAAATTAGAAGTTTTTTATAACCAATCTTACTTAACTTACTGGCCAGTAAATAATCCTAAAGACGAACTACCACAATTGCTAAGCCTAAAATTTTATTTTGAAGATTTATTTTTTAATAAAGTATTTGTAATTTCCAATGCCTAATTTTTACAAAAGAATTGAAGAAGGAGCTGCATTATTATTAGCATTATTTATTTCTGCGATAGTCTCCATAATAGGATATGGATTGTTTTCACTAACGATGGATACCTCAAATTTCGAAAAAAAATATTTAAGCGATCAACAGGCCTTTTTAACAGTTTTAAGTTTAGAATCATTTTCGATCGATTATTTAATGCCAAAGCACCAAAGAGAAAATATAACATTGGCTACAAATAGATATGACCCATTTAGCCCAATTAATGTCCCTTTAGAAAGGGGAAATGCAAAAGCCCAGATAGATGATTTAAGTGATTGTTTTAATATAAATATTTTAGTTGAAACTTCCCCTAAGGAGTCATCTAAGATAATTAATCAAGATTATTTAAAATTTTTTAAAAACTTATTATTTAGTTTTTCTTTATCGGAAGAAAAAATAAGCGAAATTTCTTCCTCTATTATAGATTGGATTGATCATGATAATTATCCTGATTATTATGACGGAGGAGAAGATTTTTATTATCTAGCACTTAAAAATCCCTTCATAAGCTCTAATCAACATATACAAGATTTAACAGAGCTTAGAAAAGTTAAAGGAATAACAGAAGAGATTTATAAAAAAATTTCTCCATATTTATGTGCACTTCCCACCAGTCATAATAAAATCAATATAAATGCATTGAGTCCGCTTAAGCCAAATCTATTGATGGCTCTAACAGATAACAAATTTAGTGAAATAGAGGCAGTACAGTTTTTAGAAAATAGACCTATAGGCGGTTATGAATCTGTAGATAATTTTTTTTTAGATAATTTAATAAACTTATCAATAACCTCAAAATATATAAAAGAACTTCTGAATGTAGAGTCTAAGTATTTTAATTTAAAAACAGAAATTATTTTTGATGAGTACACCTTTATAATGAACTCTAGGTTATGGGAAAAAGAAGAAAAAATGATTGTTCAATCTAGAAAAATAGGAAACTATTTATGAAGAATCAAATAATAATTTTTTTTAATAAATTCAGCGGAATTTCTCATAATTTACTTATTAGTAATGATGAGTATGTTTGGCTAGATTCAAATTCAATTAAAAAATACGATGATCTTAAAATATCTATTTATATCATCTCAGATTTGTTCAATTCCTTTCCCATTAATTTACCAGAGACTTCTTTCTCTAATCAAAAAAAAGCTATTCCATTTTTAATTCAAGATCGATTAATAGAAGACATAAATAACTATGTATGGTCAATAAATGATGAATTAAAAACTATTTCAATAGCAAATAAAGAAGATTTTAAGAAAATCGTTAGTGAAATTGATTTATATAAAGTTGATGAATTAATTCCATTAGAAAACGCCATAAAAGAAAATATATTAATTCTTTGCGACGGAACAGCAATTATTAATATTGGCAACCGTTGGAATTGGTCTGGATCAATTGAGCAACTTTATAACTATATTCCAGATTTAAAAGAAAGATATTCAATCGAAAAATTAGATTGCTATTATTTTGACGATTCAATGGAAAAATTAAAGTCCTTTGAATACATAAATTTTAAATCCTTTGAAAGTTTTCAAGATGTCTTAGAAAACATCTTACCATTGAGGTTAAAAAATAATTTTCTTTTTGGAGAATTTGAACCAAGAGTCAATTGGATGAACATATTTAATAAATTTAGATTTTATATTTATTCATTTGCTGCTTTATTTTCTATTTTTTTATTCACTGCCATCATTGAGTTTAGTTTTCTTAATATAAAAAATAGTCAATTAGAAGATAATTTAAATAGAATTTTTATAAAAAAGTTTCCAAATGAAAAAATTAAATCAAATATTATTTCACAAGTAAGCTCGTTACTTTCTTCAAGTATTTTATCGAAAAATAGATTAGATTTAATATCTTTACTTTCTAAAGAAATAGCAAATATTGAGAATATTAGTTTAGTTTCAATTAATTATGACTCTTCAAATTTTTCTTTTGAATTAGAAGCCAGAGATTATCAGGATATTCAAGATTTAGTAGACACTTTGCAAAGCAGGCAAATAAATATTTCAATTGGTAGCTCGAGGAGAGCAAATAACTTTATTATCGGAGAATTAAATGTTCAAGATTCTTAGCAGATTAATAATTACAAAAAAAATAGAGTTAATTATTGGGATATCTTCTATATTTTTAATAAGTATTTTTATTTTAATTTCACTAATTTCATTTAATTCTAAAATTAAAGATTATAAAAATACTAATATTAATTTAATCAATAAAATTGATTTTTTAAATTCTATCTCAGATACAGATCTTCCAGGAAAATCTTTATTATCATCAAATCTAGGCTCTTTTTTAAATAACTCTTCCTTAAATAACAATATTAAAGTTGATAGGTCAATGCCATTATCGAATGGAGATATATCGATTTGGATAAATGAAGTAAACTTTATCGATCTATTTTCTTGGCTAATAGAAGTTAACAATCAAGGGGGAGAAATTACTAAATTGAGCGTGAGAAGGAACTCAAAAGAATCAGTAAGTGCTCAGTTAACGTTTAAGACCAATTCATGAAATATTTTTTCATTCTTTTATTTTTATCAATCATAACGATAACTTCATTAGTTTTTATCAACTTACCTTTCAGGACCATAGAACCTTTTCTTGCCGAGTATTTTCCTGAAATAAAATACGAAGAAATAGAAGGAACAATTTGGTCTGGAAAAATTTCTGATATTTACTTTGCTGACGAGTATCTAGGAGATCTAAATACAGAATTTGATTTAAGAAAATTTAAGTTTTATTTGTCTGATAAAAATTTCTATTTAAATGGAGAGGGCAATCTATTTAATTATTTGTTAGACGAAGAGATTTATATAAAAAATGTAAACTTTGATCTTAATTCAAGAAAGTTTTTGAAAAGGATACCCAGCATATCAAATGTCTCTGGCAAAGATATTTCTATGACGTTTGATGCAAGTGGATGTTACGAAATTTCTGGGAACATTCTTGCTGATTTAGATAGAAAGGGCTTATTGAACAATAAATATACAACTAAGATTGAAGGTTCGTTGGGCTGTAAAAATAAAAAATTAATTGGCAATTTTTATAGCACCCCGAATCAAGATATTATCAAAGGCAATTTTTCTGTTGATAAGGAATTAAATTATGAGTTAGAAGGAAGTTCTGCTATTTTGATTTCAAAAATTTCTAAAATACTTAAAAATCCTTTGAATGCAAGAATTCCTGACATAAAAGTTAAAGGTAATTTGTATAATTTTTTTTATGGAGAATAAAAATGCTTATTGGAAAGAATCCGTTAGGGCAAAAACCTGAATGGTTTGAAGAAAATTTAAATATAGAACCGGAAAGCAAATCGATTATTGTCGATGGCACAAATATAAATTATCTATGCTGGGGAGATCATAATAAACCGGGTTTATTGCTACTTCACGGCTTTAATGCTCATAGCCAATGGTGGAGTCACATAGCCCCTTTTTTTATAGAAAAATATTGCGTAGTTGCAATGGATTTTAGCGGAATGGGAGATAGCGGATATAGGAATAATTATTCTCATGAACTTTATAGTGAAGAAATTAATGAGGTAGTTAAAGATATGGGTTGGAAAAATGTAGTTTGTTTAGCTCACAGCATGGGAGGAAGAATAGCCACGTTTAGTACTTCTTTATTTCCTAATCTCTTTTCTAAGCTAATTTTACTTGATTCAGTAATAGTTTTGCCTCCAGAAAAAGCAGAGGCAATGAAATCTAGAAGGCCAAGATCTCGAATGGATATCTCATCTGATAGCATAGAATCAGCTGTATCAAGATTTCGATTAATGCCTCCTCAGCCTTGTGAAAATCAATATGTTTTGGAGCATATAGCAAAGACATCATATAAAGAAATAAATGATGGATGGGTTTTAAAGTCAGATTCTACGATCTCTGATTCATTTCAATGGGGAGATTTGCATGATATTTTTATGAACATAAATATTGATGTTGAGTTAGTTTATGGTCAACTAAGTCAAATTCTTACTGAAGATGTCCTTGATTATACGATTTATGTTGGTCAGCTCTCTAATGATAAAATTCATAGATTAGATGGTGCCATGCATCATTTATTCTTAGATAAACCTTTAGAATTTTCAAAGTTAATTAATAAGATTATTTAAATTTATTATGAGCATAAACGGATTTTGTGATTCTAAGTTTGTCGAATTAGAAAAATATCTAGAAAAAACTGTAAAAACTAAATTTGAATTGGGCGTTGCTTTATCTGTAGAGATAGAGGGAGAGAAGGTAGTAGATATTTGGGGAGGTTTTCAAGATGCCGAAAGACAAATAGACTGGAAAGAAGATACCTTATGCAATACTTTTTCTGTTTCCAAAGCAATGACTACCGCATGTCTTTTAAAACTAATTGAAGATGAAAAAATTAAATTGAATGAGAGAATTTCTTCATATTGGCCTGAATATGGCGTTAACGGTAAAGAAGAAACAACGGTATTCCATTTTTTAACTCACAGGGCCGGTATGTTTGGATTTCAGGATAAGTTGCCAATAAACGATTGGGAAAATTGGGATTTATTTACTACTTTGCTAGAACAACAGGAACCTTTTTATAAACCTGGAGAGGTGCAAGGTTATCATGCTCTTACTTTTGGTTATTTGGTTGGAGAACTTATTCGAAGAGTTGATGGAAGAACTGTTGGAACTTTTTTTAAAGAAGAGATAGGAGATCCATACGAAGTTGATTTCATTATAGGTTTATCAGATGAAGATATTGAGAGGTGCGCAAATATAGTGATTTCTGGAGGACGATCTCCTTTATTATTCAAAGCAGCCTTAAAAATGCCGGAATGGTTATTGCCAAAAAAAATTAGACCGATAATAAAAAATATAAAGGAAGGAGACTTTAAAAAAGCTTTTTTTAGTATAGGTGATGATGATGCAGTTAATCAAAAATCTTGGAGAAGGGCCGAAATACCAGCTGCTAATGGTCATGCTACTTCAAGAGGAATAGCTAAATTCTATAGTCTATTAGCTAATGATAGCGAAGATAATTTTTTATCAACTGAAACTATAGAAAATGCGTCAAAAATTCAATCTTCAGGCCCTGATAAGGTTTTATTAAATATGCCTATTAAATTTGGTTTAGGTTTTATGGTCGATAATCCATATTCTCCTTTAGGATACAATCCTAATGCTTTTGGTCATTCTGGCGTAGGCGGAGCTGTTGGATTTGCTGACAAAGAAAAGAGAATTGGTTTTGGTTTCATAAAAAATTATATGCATCGACCAGGTGTCTTGTTTAAATCAGCAAACGATTTAACAAAATTACTTTATTCAAAATTATAAATAATGCAGTTAGAGCCATTATTTTATTTAGTAGCTATAGCTTCCGTTTTTGTCCACGGTATGGGAAAAGCTGGTTTTGGGATGGGCCTTCCAATTTTGGCTATTCCGATGATGTCCTTATTTGTTCCACCTATTCAGGCGCTATCAATTTTGGTTATTCCGTTAATATTTATGGACTTAATAACTATTCATCGGTTTAGAAGTCATTGGGATTGGAATATTCTTAAATTTATTATTCCTTATGCATTTATAGGAATAATTATTGGTTCTATTTTTTTTCAATATTTATCTGATAACTCTATAAGAGTTATTTTAGGAATAATTGCTTTGGGTTTTGGAATAAATTATTTTTTAAAAAATGAATCAAAAAATCCATCATTTGCTTCTAAAAAGCTTGGAAGCTTTTGGTCAATTCTTTCAGGTTTTACAAGTTTTACAATCCATTCTGGAGGATTACCAATTAGTTTTTATCTCTTACCAATGAGATTAGATCGAAGAATATTTGTTGCTACTTGCGCTATTTTTTATCTTTCTCTCAATCTTTTTAAGATGTTTCCTTACGCATATTTTGGACAAATAAATCTAGAAAATTTATATATTTCTTTATATCTTTTGCCGTTAGCTCCATTAGGAGTTTATTTTGGTGCATTTTTAACGAATAGAGTAAGTCAGGAATTTTTTTATAACTTAAGTCATTTTTGTTTAGTTATGGCAGGAATGAAACTAATTTATGACGGTTCTGGAGTATCATTGATTATATGACCAACTTAAGTGTAAATATTAATAAGATAGCTTTAGTAAGAAACTCCCGAAAGGGAAATACACCGTGCATTGAAAATTTTTCTAGAATTTGTATTGAAAATGGAGCTAAAGGAATTACGGTTCATCCAAGACCAGATTTAAGACACATAAAACCTGACGATCTTGAATTGGTGTCTAGCATTACTAAAGAATTATCTGTCGAATTCAACATAGAGGGAAATCCTTTTGAAAAAAGCTCAGGAGATTATCCCGGTTTTATGAATTTAGTAGAAAATTTTATTCCAACACAATGTACTTTAGTGCCAGATTCAAGCAATCAATTAACGTCTGATCATGGCTGGGATGTTCTTTCCGAGAAACAGAGGCTAATTCCAATTATCAGTCAGCTAAAATCTTTAGGAATTAGGACAGTACTATTTTCTGATCATGACATTGATCAAATTGAAGCAGCACAAGATATTGGCGTAGATCGAATTGAAATTTATACCGGGCCTTATGCTAAAGCATTTAAAGAAAATGATTTAAAAGTTATTGAAGATTACAAAGAAGCAATTAATTTCGCTCAAAGTATTAAGCTAGATTTGAATGCAGGACATGATTTAAGTCTATTAAACTTAGAAAATTTTTTAAATCTTGGTAAAATTCATGAAGTATCTATAGGACATTCATTAGTTTCGGAATCATTAATTTATGGTGTTCAAGAAACTATAAATCAATACATAAATATCATAGGAAATTAAAATGACAACTGAAGAAAACATAAAAAAACAAATTAGTGATAATTCAATATTATTATTTATGAAGGGGTCTCCAGACGCCCCTCAATGCGGATTTTCTCAAAGGGCAACCCAGATTTTGATGGCTTGCGGAAAAGAATTCTCATTTGTGGATATTTTAAGCAATCAAGATATAAGAGAAAAGCTTCCTAGTGTTTCGAATTGGCCAACGTTTCCTCAGCTTTTTATTAATGGTGAATTAGTTGGCGGAAGCGATATCATGATGGATATGTATCAAAGTGGCGAATTACAGACAATGATAGATGGTATAGATTTAGAGGGTAAAGAAAAATAACTTTATATATTTTGCTCTAAGAGCTTCATATCTTCATTTGTTATTTTTAGATACCATAGTTTCTTATCCCAGTCTCCTAAAACGATTCTTTTTCCATAAGTCTCCTCATGAATTTTTGGTCTATGTGTATGACCATGAACCAGTAAAGAAGAATTATTATCTTGAAACGCTTGATTTACTGCCATTTTATTTACGTCCATAATTTCAAAAGATTTATCTTTGTTTTCTGTTTTACTTACGTCTCTTAAATTCTTAGCTAACTGAACTCTTTCATTTATGCTTTTAGATAAGAATTCATTAATCCAAGACTCATCTCTTACAACGGATCTAAATGATTGATAGTCAATATCATCTATACATAGTGAATCGCCGTGCATTAGCAAAATATTTTTATTGCATATTTCAACTATAGATGGATCTTTTAGCAGAGAAGCTCCAATGGAATTACAGAAGTTTTCTCCTATTAGAAAATCTCTATTACCATGCATTAGATATAATTTAGTTCCAGAAGATGAGAGATCTTTTAAAATTTTTTTTATAGAGATTATAAATTCATCTTCAAAATCATCGCCGATCCATGCTTCAAATAAATCACCTAAAATATATAAAGAATCAAAAGAGGAAGCGGTATTCTTTATGAAGGTATCAAACGCATCTGTTAGATCGGGCCTATCTGCTTGCAGATGCAAATCAGAAATTAAGCAAGCCGACATATATTATTTTTTTTCTACACTAATAATATAAACATCTTCTACGGGCACATCTTGATGATATCCAGCATTAGTTGTTTCAACCTGTGCAATTTTATCGATTACCTCTTGTCCAGTAATTACTTTTCCAAAAACTGCATAACCGCCCATAGAAGGATAATCTAGTGATTTATTATCAGAAAGATTAATAAAGAACTGAGATGTCGCTGAGTTAGGGTCATTAGTTCTAGCCATCGACAAAGTATATTTATCGTTTTTCAGTCCATTGTCAGCTTCATTGATTATAGGATCTTTGGTGGGCTTTTGATTCATGCCAATTTCAAATCCTCCTCCTTGAATTACAAATCCAGGAATTATTCTATGGAATAAAACATTTTCAAAAAAACCTTCCTCTGCATATTCTATAAAATTAGCAGAAGTTATTGGTGCTTCTTCAGGGTATAGTTCTATTTCAAAGCTTCCCATTGAAGTTGTAAGGGCTAAAATAATAATTTCGTTCATAATGACAAAGTATAATACGCTTTAATAGATATATATAAATGAAAATTTATAATTCTGAAACAGGAATCAAAGAAGAATTCAAGCCTTTAAAAAAAGGCGAGGTGAGCTTGTATGTCTGTGGGATGACTGTATATGACTCATGCCATATAGGACATGCTAGAACGGTGTTAAGTTTTGATGTATTTGTTAGATTTTTTAAATTCATAGGTTTTAAAGTTAAATATGTCAGAAATATTACTGATGTAGACGACAAGATTATAGATAAAGCAGCAAATCAAAAAATGCCATTTAATAAAATCTCTGAACAATTTATTCGAGAGATGCATGATGATTTTACTTCATTAAATATGCTTCCTCCATCTACTGAACCAAAAGTTACTGAGAATATGAAAGAAATAATTCAGATGATCTCAGATCTTGAAGAGTCCGGATTTGCATACTCTGTAGATGATTCTGATGTTTTCTTTGATATAAAAAAATTTCCAGAGTATGGAAATTTATCTAAAAGAGTTCAGGAAGAATTAGAGTCTGGTTCAAGAATTAAAATAGATAATAAAAAAAATAACCCAAATGATTTTGTTCTGTGGAAGGTGACTGATGAAGAGCCTTGCTGGGATTCAAAATGGGGAAAGGGACGTCCTGGTTGGCATATTGAATGCTCAGCAATGAGTAATAAATTTTTAGGTAAGAACTTTGATATCCATGGGGGTGGATTAGATCTTAAATTTCCTCATCATGAAAATGAAATAGCTCAATCCAAGTGCGCAACTGGAGGAGATTTTGCTAATTATTGGATGCATGTCGCACCTTTGAATATAGATGGAAAAAAAATGTCAAAATCTCTTGGAAATTTTCACTCTATTAAGGAAGTCCTTAATAAATATCATCCTGAGGTTATTAGGATGTTTTTCTTACTCTCTCACTATAGGAATCCAATAAATTATTCCTTTGAG
>CETY01003775.1_pt1 | contig 16944 bp, 14 predicted proteins | sample 361551 | NCBI WGS metagenome assembly CETY01 (sample SAMEA2623135, study PRJEB7988) | marine metagenome | biome: marine biome (ENVO:00000447); feature: deep chlorophyll maximum layer (ENVO:xxxxxxxx); material: "saline water (ENVO:00002010), including plankton (ENVO:xxxxxxxx)" | depth 45 m | reverse complement strand
GAAACAGAAGAATTCGTAGAAGTCATCCTCCCAGTTACCCCAAATAATACGTCGGGCTGGCTAGTCAAAGAAGATATCACCATCGCAGAATCAGAAAATCTCATCATCGTTGATCTCTCCGAACGCAAAGCAGCCCTATACGTCGGAGCGGACCTTATCGCCGAAGCACCGGTCGCAATAGGTGCACCAAACACGCCGACTCCAGCACTCGAAGCAATTATTGACGCTATCTGGGAGCGCTCTACCTCCGAAACGAAACTCCCGTCGCTTTACGGTCAACGACTATTCGGACTGAATAAACATTCAGAAGCCCTCTCCGATTTCGATGGCAGGCGCCCAGCACTAGCAATTCATGGAACAGATGAACCTGATCTCATAGGTTCCGCCGTCTCAAACGGGTGTATACGAATGCGCAATGACGATATGGCTATCTTCGCTGAACATGTGACGCTTGGGACACGGGTAAGTATCATCGGATAAACACATTAGTTCCGAGGCGCAATGACCAATGAAGCAACAGGTGACATCCTCACCTCAACAACAAACGACATCGGCACCTTAACCATCTCAAACCCCAAACTGCGCAACGCCATGAACCTATCAATGTACAAAAAGGTGCCATCCGCAATTGATTCCTTAATTGCATCGGGGGCGAAGGTAATTGTGGTCCGTGGCGCTGGAGATGACGCATTCGGAGCCGGTTCAGACATCTCTGAATTCGAAACGCTACGCACCCCTGACAACGCACATGCTTACGATGACGCTGAAGCCGACGCCCACGAATCAATCGAAAAGAGTCCAGTCCCAACTGTGGCCATGATTAACGGACCTTGCCGCGGAGGCGGGTTAGCTATCTCTCTGGCATGCGACCTTCGCTACGCAAGCGACACCGCCACTTTTGCTGCACCCCCAGCAAAGCTAGGCATTGCTTTCCCCCACCCAGCTGTTGAATCACTGGCAAAAACCGTTGGAGACGCACACGCCCGCTTCCTTCTCCTCACAGCGTCAACCATAGACGCCCAAGAAGCACACCGCATCGGACTCATCCACCATGTCACCACAAGCTCAGCACTTCCCACCGTAATTGATGACCTAACAGCACAAATCAGCCAACTCGCCCCCCAGTCACTCACAGCGGCGAAAGTCAGCCTCGCCGCTATCAACGGTCACGCAACCAACACTGAAATTCAAAACGCAATACGGAAATGCTACGAAAGTAACGATTACCAAGAAGGAATCACCGCCTTCGTAGAAAAGCGCAGCCCTGACTTTAACGGCACATGAACCAAAAATCTGCTACACCATAAGAAGAACCAAAGGAAGGCACAACCCAATGAACGACTACCCAGTACGAACAGGAAGCATGCTCTACACCCTCGTAGACCCAAACAAAGGACATGAGGTCGCATATAACCGATGGTACGAACGCGACCATTTCTACGCCGGATGCCTTATCGGCCCATGGCTCTTCGCAGGCAAACGCTGGGTAGCAACACGAGAACTCAAAGACCTCCGATTTCCTGAAGACAGCACCGTAACATCACCAGTAGACAAAGGCTCATATTTAGCTACCTACTGGATTTTAGAAGGTAAACATGACGAACACTTCAAATGGGCAGCAGAACAAGTCTGGGACCTATACGCCAACGATCGCGGATTCCCCGAACGACAACACGCACACACAGTCATGTTTAACACCCCCTGGGCACATTACCGAGACGAAAACTATGTCCCCATAGAGCTCGCCTTTGACCACCCCTATAAAGGACTCGCAAATGTATTCCTTGACAGAGCCGAAAACACCAGCGAAGAAGACCTCAACGAGTTCCTTTCCACGACCGTCCTCCCATCACTTCTCTCCGATGGTTCCCCCGTCGCCTCATGCGTTAACTGGAAACCTATTCCTCGAAATGATGACATTGACGGAAACGCACCCATGGACCTCGGGTCCCCTACAGGAAACGATGAACGACACATGCAAATGTTCTTCCTTGAAGAAGATCCGCGCACTATTTGGAGTCTCTTCAAGGATTACGCGGACCAAATTAACGAATCAGGACTTGCATCTGTCGTGCTAGTAGCCCCATTCATCCCAACGATCGTTGGAACAGATACCTACACAGATCAGCTCTGGTAATCACGCCACCAATTATCAAGAGATGCTTCAGTACCCTCACGATCAAGATCAGGCTGAGACCGCCGCAATTCCAACAAAAATTTTAATGCTTTCCCAACCTCAGGGCCAGGACCTACCCCTAAGCGCTCCATAACCTCACCACCATCAAGAAGAGGTCTCTCTGCAGCACGCCGATCAGACTCAGCTAATTCACCGATCCGACGCTCTAAGTCATCAACATGATGATGAATCGCCTGGTGAATGTGATCATGGCGCGATGTGCAATCCGAACGCACCAAACTATTCAACTTCCCTAGAAGATGGCCAGCGTCACGCGCGTATCGCCGAACAGCTGAGTCACCCCAGCCATCCGCATACCCCTTAAACCTTCCAGACAAACGAACTATTTGAGCAACGTCACGCACAACATCCTCTGGGTACCCAAGCACACGCAAACGCTTCTTCGTTATCTTCGCTCCAACAGCCTCATGATGACGAAATGTTACGCCCCCATGCTTAAAAGAACGAGTTGCTGGTTTGCCGATGTCATGAAATAACGCAGCTAAACGAATAACTAAATCACCTGGGGTTTTCGCAGTTACAGCAATCGTGTGTGATAGAACTTCCTTATGACGATGAATTGGGTCCTGCTCAAGTCGTAATGCAGGTAATTCAGGAACGATCTCATCAGCAAGCCCTGTATCAACTAAATTCCATAAAGCTGCCTCAACATCATCAGACATCAACGCGCCACTTAGATGCTCTCTCTTTTCGTCGATGCTTAATTCCATGCCAACAGGCGGAGAAGAACTTACTTCTCTTCCTTAAAGATCACATGCTTGCGGACTATAGGGTCATATTTTTTCAACTCAACACGGTCGCGAGTATTCACTTTGTTTTTGTTCGTCACGTAGGTATATCCCGTACCGGCAGTTGATTTCAATTTTATAACTGGTCGCTTATCACTCCCTGCAGGCATCAGACCTTCTCCCCTCGTCTACGCATATCTGCCAACACGCTCTCAATCCCATTTTTATTAATGGTCTTAATTCCACGCGCACTGACCGTAAGAGTAACCCACCGTTTTTCGTTAGGGACCCAAAACCGTTTGTTTTGAATGTTCGGGTTCCAACGTCGACGAGTCTTTCTATGCGAATGAGAAACATTATTCCCAAATGCAGGCTTCCTACCGGTTACTTGGCAAATTTTAGACATTCCGAAAGTCTAACGACCATCATTCAGTTCCACACCCCACCACAAAAGATATATCTCTAACGGGAACGACAAAGATATTTTTTCCGGCGAGATATGGTTACATCATGCAATCAATAGAAAACAGACCTTCTTAAAGCACCAAACCAACTAAGCGATCAGGTGTAATGCTGTTAACCTACCCACTGCTCGTGAGTACCTCTCGTTATTGATATTGCTACACCAAAGCCAGATTCAAATCAGCAATGACCCTCATCGAGTACGACCTCATCATTGAAGCACCCGAAAACACCGTCTCAGGAATCACCGCAGCAGAATCCATCTACTATCTCTCACCATAAATAATCGGCGATAACTAGTCGCTATCTGCTAACGAATGGCTTTCTAAGTCATGCAAAAAAACCTTTGCCTTGCTCATCTTTATGTTCTCAAATCCCCGCACAGCATCGGGTAGGCATGCTAAGTCAAGGAACTCATTAAAGTTGCTATCAGTTAAGGAAGCTAACGACTGGGAAATCTCTTCAAGGTACTTATCGCGAATTTGCCGTTCCATTTTCCTCACCTTTGCATAACCAAAAAAATCTAGTTTTGTTCCTCTTAACAATTTTCCTTTTGAAAGGACCTTCATCAAAGGCAGAGCGATTTTGTAAGGGACCTTCAGCTTTTTACGCATACCGAGAGCTCGAAGAAACGGAGGATGAAGATGCCAAACAGCTCTTTTCGCCCCTTTCGATTGAGGCAATTGATTTATCTCGCCTTCTAAACCGGGTGATAGAAACAAGCGGGCTACTTCATATTCATCTTTATATGTGATCAATTTATGAGAATTCCGCGCAATAGCAACAATAAGAGTTTCTCTATCATCTCTCCTGCTGAGTTTCTTAGTCTCGCAATTAGCCTGTTCCAGAAGTGTTAAGAACTGTTCTACTGCCTTGATATTTTGAAATCCAAGAACATCTTTAGCCAAGAACTGAACTAATTGCGAACCTTCCTGCGATAGATCGAATTCATCAATTCGTTTAATGAAATCATCATGCAAACGCACTTGCTCTCTTTTGTCCTTCTTTTTTCTTTTCTCTTGAATGAGTTGATTGACGTATTCATTATCAAATGCACACGTTCGGCCCCAATGAAATGCGGCAAGATTGCCTTGGACATTCACATTATTTAACTCGATAGCCTTCCTAAAAGATTCAGGGCTCACAGGTAGCACACCTAACTGGACAGAAACGCCGAGAATAAAAATATTTGACGAAGTGACAGAACCCAGAAGGTCTGTGCAATACCGCCCAGCATCAACAAGATAACTAGATTCGCTATCTATACGATTTGCGAGTCTTGCTAAGAGCGACTTGACAGAGGGAAGACTCTCAAGAGGATTTCCTATCATGGCTCCAGTTGGTGTCGGCGTTTCAGAAGCGACAAGAATAGTTTTCTCGCCAGTTGCAACTTCTAAGGCTTTATCGCTGGCAGCGACAAGTAAATCAAATCCGATAAGCACATCTGCGCTTTGCTGCATTAATAGATTAGAAGGACTAGGGATATCTCGTGTTAAACGCAAATCACTAACAACGGGCCCAGCTTTTTGCGAAAGACCAGTTTGGTCTAGCCCCCGTACCTCAAAGCCATCTAGCATCGCAGCCGTGGCCAGTATTTGAGCTGCAGTCACTACTCCCGTGCCGCCAATACCAGCTATTCGAAGATCTAATTTATCACTTGGGACCTTTATTTCGGGGTTAGGGAGATTAATACCCTCTTTGTTTTTAAGAACTCCCATATTCGGGGTTTCTGGGTCTATTTCAACTGTCATAAAACTTGGACAATCACCATTTATGCAAGAAGCATCAAAATTGCAAGAGTCTTGGTCAATTCGGGCCTTAGGACCAAGAATTGTTTCTCGATTTTGCACCGATAGACAATTTGAAACGTCTCCGCAGTCTCCGCAAGCTTCACAGATTCGGTGATTGATCAAAACGCGAAAATCTGGTTTCTTAATAACATTTCGTTTGCGTAAGCGTCTTAACTGAGCCGCACATTCTTGGTCGTGAATGAGGACCGTAACGCCATCTACCTGGGCCAAAACCTCTTGGGCCTCTACTATTCGCGAGCGCTCCCAAACACGAACATTGTCAGGGAGTTTGAACGAACGGTATTTACGCACATCTTCGGTGGTGATGATAATTTCCTTTACTCCCTGTGCGTGCATAATCGTCGCGATCTCAGGAACCCCTAATCCTCCCTTTGGATCTTGGCCCCCTGTCATCGCTATTGTTCCGTTGTAAAGTAATTTAAATGTGATGTTGCTATTCGCTGAAACTGCCGAAGCAATAGCTAATTGTCCGGAATGGAAATAAGTTCCATCACCTATATTTTGTATGAAATGTTTACGGTCAACAAACGGCTCCATCCCTACCCATTGCATACCCTCATTGCCCATTGCTGTAACGCCGGCGATATTTCCTACCTGCTCTTCATCCATTAAAAGGACCATTGTATGACAACCAATTCCAGCGCCAATTAAAGAATCTTCAGGGACTTTTGTACTGGCATTATGAGGACAACCAGAGCAAAAGTATGGGCTTCTAGATGTGCTTAACGGTATCAAATCACGTTGGTTGTGCTTTGGTTTCGGGGATATTAATCTATCGGCTATACGTAAAGACAATCGGTCAAAAATACCTTGAACCATAGTGTCTGCATCCAAAATCCCGTGGCTGGGCATAAGAGGTCTTCCATCTGGGTATGACTTACCGAGAACTCTTGGTTGGTTAGCGCTCCCATAAAGAGCATCTTTAACAAGCCATTCAGCTGTTGGGTTCTTCTCTTCAATGACTAATATTTCTTCAAGTCCGCGTGCAAAATGACGAATGTTTTCAGGGTCGAATGGTATTGGTAACTCCAAATGAAGTAGCCGGATCCCAACCTTCTTAATATCATCTAAGGTCCGCAACCCAATTGCAGATAATGCATGACGAAGTTCATGATAAGTAAAACCACTTGCTATTAAACCAATCCACGCATCCGGCGGATCAACTGTAGTCGGGTTAAGTTTGTTAGCGACGGTGTATCTACGGACTAATTCTGACCGTACCACCCGAAGATCCTTTTCTATTGCGAGATTATTAGGCGGAAGCAATTTAGCGTCTGGCCGATGTTGATATTCAATATTGTTTATGAACAGGTCTGGAATAATTGGGTTTATGACTGTTGAAGCGAGATCAATTGTTCCGCTTCCATCTGCTACTGCGTCAACAATTTTTAAGGCGGTCCATGCCCCAGTTATTCGACTTAATGCTATCGCATGCATCCCTAGTGTTAGAATCTCTTTCACATCACCGGGGTAAAGAATAGGCATATGAAGGTCAACCAATGTCGCATCAGAGCTCGACGGGAGTGTAGAACTTCTTGCTGCTGGGTCATCCCCGACTATTGCAACTGCCCCCCCGTATCGTGAAGTTCCGGCAAACACAGCATGACGAAGCGCATCGCCTGCTCTATCTAAGCCAGGAGCTTTCCCGTACCAGAACCCAACAATTCCATCAAATGAACAATCTGGCTGCTCTACGGCTAATTGGCTTCCCATAATAGCGGTTGCTCCATGTTCCTCATTCAGTACTGGTCGGTGGACAATAGGAAGATCCTGCGAAAGGTCGGCAGCATTATCGATCTCGAAATTTAAACCTGCCAATGGGGAACCTGGGTACCCGGCAAGCAAAGACGCTGTATTCAATCCTATAACTCGATCAGCTCTCAGTTGTTGGATAGGAAGCCTAGCAATCGCTTGAATACCTGTAAGAAAAACCTTGCCGTCGTTTTTAACATAACGGTCACTGATGTTGTAATTATTGCTGTCCGCTATAACCATATCCCCCGCCAGTCACACTACTTATCAGTCTTCCATATTCTGCAGACAAAAGATCAACTATTGGGCAAATATGTAATGTTAGCGCCCTCGACAGGAATCGAACCTGTGACCTACCGCTTAGGAGGCGGTCGCTCTATCCTACTGAGCTACGAGGGCATCGTATTGAGATTACTAGACTATCTGGATAGTGCCTTCTTAGAAGTCAGTATTGTATTCTTCAAGGAAACAGTCAGTTGGCGCGTACATCTCTAATTTGTTATCTATGCTTTTACCATGCGCATATTCGATACTATGAGAGACCAAATAGTAGATCTTAAACCCAAAGACCCTGGTAAGGTTTCCATTTATGCCTGCGGTCCCACAGTTTATGATGTACCGCACTTAGGTCATGCTCGGACAGCATTAACATATGATGTATTAAAACGTTATTTGACATGGTCAGGATATGAGGTTGCACTTGTAAGCAATATCACAGATATTGATGACAAGATTATAAATAGAGCAGCTGATGAAGGAGTATCTGAGGACCAACTCTCACAGCTCTACACCAAAATTTATATTGAACAACTCCAAACTTTTGGCATTAAAGATCCAGACCATAGGCCTCTCGCAACACAATTTATCACGCAGATGATTACGATTATCGAAGAATTAATGGAGAATGGCTCAGCATATGAAATCGTAGGAAGCGGAGTTTACTTCGATGTAAGCAAATTTGGTGGCTACGGAGCCTTAGTTAATCGCTCCGCCGAAGATTTAAGGGACAGCGCTAAAGCGAGGATTGCTTCAGATGAGGCCAAAAACGATCCTCTAGATTTTGCGCTATGGAAAACCGCTAAACCAGGCGAACCTACTTGGGATAGTCCTTGGGGGTCTGGAAGACCAGGCTGGCACATTGAATGTGTTGCAATGTCATTAGATATTCTTGGAGAAAATTTTGATATCCATGGCGGTGGGTCAGATTTAACATTTCCACATCATGAAAATGAACGAGTCGAGTGCGAAGCAGCCGGGTATTCATTTGCAAGACACTGGATGCACAGTGGAATGCTAAATGTCAGTGGCGAGAAGATGTCAAAATCTCTAGGTAATTTCCAAACTTTGGGTGATGCTATGGAACGTTACGGAGCTAGACCTCTTCGCCTTGCAATGCTACAAGCTCATTATCGATCGTTAATGGAGCTTTCTGAGGACACAATGGCAGGAGCTATCGGGGGGATAGAAAGAATTGACGCGTTTTATAGGAGAATGGATGCCGCACAAATAGGGCCTGAGAAAACCGATGCCAATGCTAAGGACCGGTTTTCTGGAGCTATGAGTAACGATTTAGGAACCCCTGATGCTTTGGCTGTGATATTTGACTTGATCAATGCAGGAAACTCTTCGCTTGATTCTCAAGATTTTGAGAGAGCAAGCGTATCATTAGCATCAGTAACTGAATTATTGGATGTCCTCGGACTTGGTAAAGTCAAAAAAGACTCTAATGATGAAATTGAAAAGCTAATTCAAAGGCGCGAGGTTGCCAGGCAAGGCAAAGATTTTGAAGAGGCTGATAACATTCGAGATGAGCTTCGGTCGCAAGGTGTTGAGATAGAAGATACGCCAACAGGCACCTTATGGAGATACTCCTAACCAGTAAGCGATCTCCGGTAAATTTCGTAACTAACAATAGCTGCCGTAGCAGCAACGTTAAGAGACTCGATCTTATTTGTGAGAGGAACTGAAACGAATTTTGAGATTCTTTCTGTTGTGCCTGCGCTTAAACCAAATGTTTCGTTTCCTAGTACTAACGCCATTCTTTCATGAAATTCAGTTTGGAATATGCTTTCACCGTCTAATTCTAAACCTATGACTTCAAACCGATTCTCAATTAATTGATCAATGGCATTACTCGCTGTGTCTACCCGAACTATTGGAGCTTTGAATACGGTTCCTGCGGATGCTTTTATTACTACAGGATTGATCCTTGCAGTTCCCTTATCAGGAATAATGATTCCGTCTAGCCCTGCTGCAGTTACAGTTCGGATGATCATCCCTACATTAGCGGGATTATGAACTCCATCTAATACCACGACCGCTGTTTGATGCTTTCTGCCATTTCTCTCTGAAAGAAACTGGGGTAATGACTGCATCCTTTGAGTTTTTAAGTCTGCGGCAACACCTTGATGCTGTCCACTTTTACTAAGAGCAGAAATTCTACTCTCTGACGTTATTTCAATTCTGACGCCTTTTGCCCTAGCAAGCGATTTGATCCTTTGGATGATGTCACCAGTCGCTTTGGAAGATACGTGAATACATGCGATCTCTAAACCTTCCTCCAATGCCTCCTGCACAGGCTTTCTTCCATGCAAAACAAGATATTTATACTGAGATGACACATTTACATCTTCTCACAAGAAATACAGCATGCAGGTTATCAATGTCGGCTTGATGTGCTCATCGCGACACAAAATCGTGTAATGTTCATGAGGTAAGTAAAGGTGACAATGCCAAAGAACGATACTCTCCCCCACAATTTACAAAAAAAAGAAATTGTTAAAGCGGCTATTGATTTAAGGGGCGTCCCCGAAGGAACACTGGGGAAAGTAATTCTGTCAAATGGCCTTGACTGGGTTCGCTACTGGGTCGCATTTGATAACGGCGTCGAAGTAGGAAGCCTCCACAGAGACAAGCTTGTCCGAGAGAACGAATGGGATGACTACCTCTTAGCGCGAGAACGAAGTGAAGAAGTAGTTGTTAATGATTCTGAGATTCCTGACAGTACAGCTGAATCTCCCTCTCAAAGTTCAGGTTCTGGAGGAGTTGAAGTTAACGGAGTTCTTGTCCCACAACTTCTTCTTGATAGAGCTCAGGCAGCTTTAGAACGATTTGGAGTAACAAGGTAGTTAACGAACAGGGTGTGTTCCTAATAAATCCACAATGAAGACCAACGTTTCATTGGAAGCTATTAATCCGTTACCGGCACCGTTTTCTCCGTAGGCCAAATCAGGGGGTATCACAATTGTTCTTCGCCCACCTACTTGCATTCCAAGCACACCCTGATCAAGGCCTTCAATCACATTTCCAGCACCGGAGATATATCCGATGAACTCTGAGCGACCTCGATCCCAAGAAGAGTCAAACTGCTCTCCAGTTGATGCCGAAACCCCAACGTAATGAATGTAAACGACGTTCCCTAGTTCCACGGCTGCTCCGGAACCTCGAATAGTGTCATCTATTTGCAACTCTTGAACAGCCTCTCCAGTTACTTCCTCATTCGGCTTCTCAAGATCTGAGGGAACAACGGCAATAAGGTCCACGACAAAAACGAGCGTCTCATTAGGGCCTATTGAACCTGAACCTGAACCACCTTCCCCGTATCCCAGAGAAGGTGGAATCGTAAGAATCCTGCGTCCACCTACAGCCATTCCAACTATTCCTTGTTCCCATCCCTGAATAACTCGACCTGCTCCCAACTCAAAGGGAAACGGAGATCCTCTATCCCATGAGGCATCAAATTGTAAGCCCGTTGAATACGAAACCCCGACGTAATCCATTATGAGAAAATCACCAGATTTTACAAAATCACCATTACCAGTTACGAGATCCTCTATCTCCAAATCGGATGGGGGCGGTGTTGATGGGATAACCACTACTGGCTTAGAAGAGAGATCAAGGTTATCAATATCCCCTGCAGGCGTTGGGGTAGGGAAAACTTGTTGTGATGAAGGGGTTTCAGCAGGAGAGTCATCTTCTGAACCCTTTTCACTACCACTTCCGCATCCGATCAGTAGCGCACCGGCGATAGCTATAGATGCGGCCTTTATAAGAACGATACGCATAATAATTATTCCTTCTTGATTACGACTCTTTGATGCTAGTCCCTAACATAAGCATTACGCACTCTAATATAAGTAGTCTAAGAACTTTTGGAGCAATATTGTGAAATCTAGTCTCGTTCTAATGGCCGCAGGGTTAGGAAGCAGGTTCGGAGGAACTAAGCAACTTGCAACCGTCGGCAAAAGCGGTGAAACACTTCTTGATTACACCATTCAAGACGCTAAAGAAGCGGGAATAGAGGAGGTTGTCGTGATCACCCGCAGTGAAATAGCTGAGAGCATGCAATCCCATTTGCAAGGGCAGCACCCTGCAGACGTTAACTTCAAGTTTGTCTTACAAGACCTTCACGGCCCACCCCGAGCAAAACCTTGGGGAACAACTCACGCCGTTATCTCAGCTGCAGATGTAATTACGGGGCCTTTTATTTTGGCAAACGCTGACGACTACTATGGTCCGTCATCTATTCAAATAGCTTCAGAGGAATTAGTTAAAGTCAACGAGGGTAGCGGGTCGTTAATAACTTTTGAGCTGAGCAAGACGCTTTCATCAAGTGGTCCAGTTACGAGGGGCATATGCAGTGTAGAGAACCATCAACTTGTTGACGTAACTGAAACAGAGGGATTATTTCTTGATTTGCCAACCGATCAGATCAAATGCACAGGTAACGATACTTTCCCGCCAGACACTCCGGTATCAATGAATCTATGGTGCTTCCACCCTTCTATTCTAGAATCACTGCAAAACCTCTGGGAACAGTTTGTTTTCAAAAATCAAAATTCCGAAACTGCTGAATGTCTGCTTCCGGTGTGCATTTCGAATTTAATGGACCTTTATCAATATCGAGTAGCAACTGTACCAAGCACGGAGGAATGGTCTGGGTTAACCAACCCTGACGACCTTGACTTAGTCAAAGAGAAAATTAATAGTCTTCGAGGATAACTATATGGTAAAGCCAACAATGGTTCCTGGTCCATCTTGAGGGGATTCGACGAAGACACGACCATCATGCCGCAAGATAATTTCCTCCACTATTGAGAGCCCTATCCCTGAGCCTGGGAGGTTCCTTGAGTCCACAGACCTAAAGAACCTTTCAAAGAGTTGATTCTTATCATCTTCCCTTATTCCTAAACCAAAATCTCGTACGGAAACGGTTCCGCCTTCGACACTGATAACGATATTTGTGCCTTCAGGGCTAAATTTAATTGCATTATCAACCAGGTTAGAGATAGCGCGCTCCATCGCTACCTTTTGCATTGATCGCAATGTTTCACCCGAATTAAGAACATCAATGACTCTCCCCGACCTTCTGTAAAATTTATCGGCAACTTGCTGTGCTAGCGCTGAAAGGTCTTCGTTAGCAAAATTCTCAGACTTATAACCCGTTGATGTTGCAAGGTCCACGATTTCATCAACAAGAAGGCTTAATTCCTCTATTTCTGTTTTCAGGTCATTGATAATTGACTCTCTATCTTTTTCTTCAATAGTTTTTACTTTAGCCAAAAGTTCTATATTCGTTCTGACGCTAGTAAGAGGAGTACGGAGTTCGTGGCTAGCATCCGAAACTAATCTCTTCTGCTGTTCCCGTGAGGTTAAAAGCGCCCGCAACATGACGTTGAAGCTCTCAGCCAAGCGCCTCACTTCTCTATCGCCATCATTTGCATCAATGTATGCGCTGAGTTCTTGTGTCCGTGCTATATGTTCAGCAGTCTTGGATAACCTTTTGATCGGTTTGGCTAGTCGAGAGGCCAAAAGCCAAGCCAGCAGAATAGCTAAAGCTATTCCGATCACTCCAAGTATGAGAAAGGTACGAATCATTCCCGAAAGCGCATCACGAACTTCTGACAGGTCACGGCCTATTTGTAAAAGACCGCCTCTAGGGAGTGGTTTGGAGAGTATACGGTAATCAATACCAGCTACTGTTGATTCGCGAATCCGTGTCTCGCCTCTTAGGTTCTCAGCTTTCTGTGTAGCGATCTCTAATTCTGCATCTACTAAAGGGAGAGAGGTGGGGTATGCGAAGATCACTTGACCTTTGGGGTCTACTATCTGCGTCACAGCATCAGGTTCTGCTAGGAACTCAGATAAACCTAATTTTTTTTCATCTCTTTGCCCGAATGCTCGAGCATCGATACTGGTAGGAAGATTTACTATATTTTCTGCCCTATCAATTAGAAAATTATCCACGCCTTCAACAAGCTCGCTCTTAGCGGAACTGACAGCAATAACAGCAGATACAGTTACGACTGTTGTAATTACCGCAACCATTGCAATCGTGAGACGAACCTGAAGAGTCATGACTCTCTCAAGCAGTATCCAACACCACGAATGGTGTGAATCAATTTCTTGGAAGGGTCGTCATCTACTTTTTTCCGTAAATAACCGATATAGACATCAAGCGATTTTGAGTTTGTTTCAAAATCATAATCCCAAATGGCTTCATAGATACTTTCTCTCGTCAGCACCAAACTCGTATTTCTCATTAGCAGCTCAAGCAAGTCAAATTCCGTCTTCGTCAAGTCAATTTCTTTTCCTTTTCGGAAAACTTTCCTTGATCCATATTCAAGAATGAGATCTCCAATTGAACGTTTTTCAACTGTTTCATCGTCAAAGCGCCTTAAGAGTGCCCGAATTCGAGCGAACAGTTCGTCAAGCGAAAAGGGTTTCACTAAATAATCATCCGCACCAGCATCTAACCCTGTGATTCGGTCTGAAATTTCATGTTTTGCCGTAAGGATGAGAATAGGTGTTTTATTCCCATTCCGCCTCAGCGCTCTACAAACGGAGAGTCCGTCAATAACTGGCATCATTACATCTAAGATAAACAAATCAGGTGCTGCTATTTCTGCGTCCAGTAATGCCTTTGAACCATTAGACACAGCTGTTACGGAGTAACCTTCGTAACGTAGGGCTCTCTCAAGTGAGTCACGTACAGCATTGTCGTCTTCTGCAATTAATATATGTTTCTTTTGGGCTTCTTCCATAGCTCTCTATCAACGGTTTCATCCAATTCTGATCGGAAAGCATACTGCACGCTACTATTTAGCAATTTTCTTAATTGATTCTTACTTTAATGCTCAATCAAACTAGGTGATATTGAATCTTACCTCTTCAGGATAAGGGAAGAATTCTGGCGCCTCTACCTCATGTTGACGTTGCATCTCAACCCACGTTTCCGGATCGCAAAGATCACCATGAGCAATATCAAAAGAATTACCTACAGAGTCCGGAAATCGGAAAAATTTCCTGAATTCCTCAGGGAAAACATCATTAGCTCCCACCGCAAACCAAGGCTGAGATGACATTTCATCTTCAAATGATCTTGCCTCCGGTATTTCTCGGAAAGTAACATCTTGAAGTAGTGTTAGCTCGTCATAATCGTAGAAGACGACACTTCCATGTCGAGTAACTCCAAAATTTTTGGTGAAAAGGTCCCCTGGGAAAATATTCGCAGCGCACAGATCTTTGATCGCATGCCCATAATCAAGGGTTGCTGAAAGAACTAGATTCTCTGGCATCTCTTGTAGGTAGAGATCAAGCGGATAGACACGACGCTCCGTGTATAAGTGATGAATAATAACGTCAGTGTCGGTGATCGTTATTGAACGCGAAGCCTCAGATGCTAATTCTTGAAGAAGATCTTCGCTGAATCTTTCACGAGGGAAGGCGAGGTCCTCAAAGACTTGAGCATCCACCATCCGACCGACACGATCATGAGCAAATACCATCTTGTATTTATCCATAACCTGCGACCTTGTAATTTTTTTTGAAGGAGGGAAAATATCTTTGATTACCTTAAAAACAACGCCAAAAGAAGGCAAGGTAAAAACAGTCATTACCATACCGGGTATACCTCTAGCTGGTTCAAAGCGATCCGTAGAGTTTGAAAGATGCCTATAAATAGCTCTGAACAGACTCGTTTTCCCATGAGCGCTATAACCGATTGCTGTATAAAGTTCTGCCACAGGTTTAAGAGGTATCAGCGTTTTGATGAATGCAACTATTGCTCCTGGTTCCTTGGTATTAACGTGAAAATAAGATCTTGTGAAGCCAAAGATCCTACTGGTAAGATTTTCCGTTAAGAGGACAGCATCACATACAATTCCTTCTTCAGTGGACCGCAAGGGGATGATGAGCGGAGAAACACGCGTCAGGTATCGTATTCGACCAACTAGGTATGCTCCACGGTTGCGATAGAATACAGGTTTCAAAACATCTATTTCAACTGGCATGGTCGCTTCCCAAGTCTCTGATAGATGCTTTTCAATTGCAAGTGCAATATTCGAAGAGTCACGTTCTAGATTCACCCATTTCTGACCGACATCAAATGCTTCTAGAACAGCTTGTATCAGTTTACTGGAAGTTGTTCGAAGCCTGAATGTGAGAACTTCTCCTTGTCCGGGATCAACGACAGGAAGTGCGATCCCCCCGAACCATCTAAATTCAAGGTCATCATCAAAGCCAACAAGTGTAAATAATCTTCGTGTTACGGAATTAAAGAATGTTTCTGCCAGTTCTGAGTCTGATCTCCACGCAATAGCTTGCGCGAATATATGTCTAGCAGATGCCCATAGCTCTCTCTTGGCTTGATCTTTCAAATTATCAAGAGCTGGGCTAATGACCTCTACACACTGATTTACAAGTTGCCGGTGTAGAAGAAGGCGGATTTGGGAATTTATTTGGTGTTGGGCAAACTCCCGCCTGGCAAAATTTTCTTGTGCTCTTTGGGTGACCTCAAGGAAATCTGATCGGAACTGATTAAAGAACTTAGCTACCTGTTCTGCAATATCTTTTGCTGATCGTTCCCCTTGGTCAAAGTCTTCAATTGATATAACACCTTGAAAATTTTGACTTCTTGCTCGGCGCCGTAACCAACTCGGAGATAAAGCAGAGGGCATATCAACGCCATGTTGTTTTAACAGTTCACTATCTGTGAGAATTTCTATAGTTTGTCCTACAGCGACAATTTCTCCTTGATTAAGAAGCACAGCGGTTTGGCATGTCTCAATAGCTACCGTTATGTCCGCGGTGAAAACAACGAGGGCTTCTTCGCGATCAGCCAGCGCTTCAACTAAAGAATTGGCTGAACGTGCATCGAGCATCGACGATGGAGCATCAAGCAAAAGAATTGGGGCCTTATTCTGCAGTTGTGCTGCTAGTGCAACCCGATAAGACTCTCCGCCACTCAATCTTCCTATTCGTCGCTGAAGAATCATTGGATCCAAATTCACATTTGAGATTGTGTTCGCTGGATCACCACCACAAATGGCCTGCAAAGCCGAAGAAACCGTTTCTTCGCTATTGAAATAGCGAAGATCCGTGACCGTTCCGATATTCTCGGGATTACTACAAATGCCAGAAATAACTCCTGAAGTCGGTGTGAGTCGCTGAGAGATTATTTTCGCTAATGTACTCTTCCCGCTTCCATTTCCGCCGACTACTGCAATGCGGTCGCCTTTGTTAATCGTTAAGTTAATATTATGCAAGCCTAAGCCATCAGGATGGTTATATGAGATGGCGTCAAGTTGCAAAAGAATTTCATTCACATAGAAATACTGCCCGAATTTCTTAGGATTGACTGTACAAACATGTTTTTTCTTTTACTTTATTCAGAAATTAGCTATTTTTAGTAAGTTTATGACTAGCAACTTGCACATTCGCCTTAGAAATACAAGACTAAGTTAAATTATCCAAACCTGGAAATGAGGGGTTCCTGTATGCACAGATCCAAAATATTCAAACTATTAATAGCCTTTTTAGCTTTAGCAATGTTCGCAACAGCTTGTGGCGGCAGTGACGACGATAGTTCGTCTTCAGATAGCTCATCTGCATCCGAAGCTGCTGAGAGTTCATCCGAAAGTAGCGCTAGCGAAGCTGCCGAAGAAGAGGCTGAAGAAGAAGCTGAAGAAGAAGCTGAAGAAGAAGCTGAAGAAGA
>CETY01135647.1_pt1 | contig 17094 bp, 37 predicted proteins | sample 361551 | NCBI WGS metagenome assembly CETY01 (sample SAMEA2623135, study PRJEB7988) | marine metagenome | biome: marine biome (ENVO:00000447); feature: deep chlorophyll maximum layer (ENVO:xxxxxxxx); material: "saline water (ENVO:00002010), including plankton (ENVO:xxxxxxxx)" | depth 45 m | reverse complement strand
TATTGTTGAAGCAGGAGGAATAGCATTTATAATTTGAGCAGGAATAGGAACATCTTCTACTATTCTCTTACACTCTAATCCTACTAATTCATATCCTACAATTTCTTTTCTCCCACTGTCAAATATAAATCCAACAGGTTCATCTCTCATCTGCTCCTTTGTAGGACATTCTACATTAGGAGTTGTGGGAAGTTTTTCTGGTATTTTTGGTGTTTCTGGTACTTTAGGTTCTGGTTTATCAGGTGTATCCGTTTTAGGAATATTAGCTGGATTAGTGGGGACTAACCGTTCAGGTTCATATTGAATAGGTTCAAATGATGGAGTCTGTCCATCACAAAATGTTTTTGTCCCTTTTGGATCATCATCTAATAGTTTATCATTTTTATCACTTTTTTCATGGGCCTTTACACAACCAGGAACATCCACAATAGGAAGACCAACTTCCAAAACTACTGGTGGTGCTGATGGAATTGATACACTACTTCTATCAAAGACATTTATTATTTGAGGAATGTTAATGTCACGAATTTCAATATCAGTTATCCTGATATCATTAGTTTTAATTTCAGGTATTTCCATTAATTAATCATCGAATAAACTCATAACAGCAGTCCAAGCAGAATGAAAAGCAACATAAAGAAAGAACTGATCTGATGCATCTTTCTTTACTCTTTTACGATATTTCAATTGTGACATTAATATACCTCAAAAAATCTGTTCTATTTATAATTGTGATTTTATTAAATCTAATCTTGCCCTTAACTGTTCTTCAGACTCTCTTTGATAAATGCCATAAGCAATATTCATGAGAGTCTGAACTGTTTCCCACCCACCATACTTTTTGTGAGATCTTACTCTCATATATTGATAGTGAAGTAATAATTTTGCATCAGATACTGTCATCCACTCATGTATAAGAGTTAAATTGATAGCATCTTTTTCCATCAACAATCACTAATAAATGAATTTACTTGGGATCCTGCAGCAGATCCTATATTATTACCTAGTAATGATGCCCATCCAGCAGCTAACCACCCAATGTAAGGAATATTCATTACAGCAGGAACTAAAACACCACTACTAATTGCTGCTCCGGCCATTGCACCTTGTGACCGTGCTCCAGCGTCCGCCATTAAACATTCCAATTCTTTTACAGACTTTCCCTCATCATCAATTGCACCTCCTAGATTTCTAGTCCCTTCTCTAGTGTACTGATCATTGCGAAATTCTGCCCGTTGCTCTCTACCACCACCAAATAATCCTCTTCTCTCGTTATCAAGATTAAGAGATCTAGTTGACTCTAGAATTTTTGGATCATCTGAACGAAATTCAATCTCATATCCATCCTTACCTGCTTTAATTTTATAAGATGAATAAGGACCATAGGGAAGATCGAAAGCAGGTGGTTGTTGCACCCGTGGTTGTGGTCTTAATACATGTCCAAGAAGACCAATATGTCCTATAGCAACTATACCACCAAGAGAAATTGCAACAATTTTAAGTTTATTCATAATTAAAATGGAAGTGCAGGACCAGTTGTTGTTGGAAATTCTGGAGTGTCTGGCATGGCAGAATCTAATACACCAGGAAGAGCACCAGCAATACCATCAGCAATAACTTCAGCAAGTTTCTCTTTAGCTTGTTCTTGCCATGCTGCTTGGTTCATATAAACATAAACACCACCACCAACAACTGCAAGTGATGTTAATCCAGAAAGTAGTGCGACTACATTAATTAGTTTTTGCATCATATTTATGCATAGTCCAAACCTATTTATAGATTAATTCGATAATCTTGGTGGAAGTGTCAATTTATTTAAAATGTTATATTTATAATCTATTTCATACTTACGATTAATCATTTTATATGGTTTTCCTTTTACCTCTTGATATTCAGACAAATAATTTGTGAACAATGGATTCCAAAATCTTCTAGGAATGTATAATGGTGATAGGCATACAAATATAAAATCAAATTCATAATTATCAAATTCATAGTCCTCTTTTAGGTGATACTTACTATCATCGAAAGATACTAGACCCCAAGTGTGATATACATTTAAAGATCCCGGACCCTCATATTTCTGATTAGATCCATGAATCCATGTATAACTATTAAGTTTTTTTCGTTGATCCAACCACGCAACCCAATTACCCTCCATTAATATACCAGTATCACCTGCAGCTAAAAGAGAAGCCTCATATCTACAGGAGTCTTCATTATCATCAAATAAAGTTCCAATATGATTACTTAATGGAGTTCCATTAAATACATCATCATGATAATCAATATTGATGAGATCTATATTAGTAGCACTATCTAAACGATATAAAATAGCATCATGATCGTATGCAAATATGACATCATCACAATGTTTCAATGCTTTTTGGTAAATATCAAAGCAGTATTCAACTTTATCTTCATCAATGAAAATAGAGTTTTCTGGAATAACAGTATTTTCATGCCATAATCGCCATCTTAATATCGGATCATCAATACCACTAGCTGGATTCCAGTTCGCCGATGGATCGTTAATGCAAATCATTTCCATACATGAATCCATGCAATAATCTAGATCAATACTCAACACTCTCATACAAATGTCCCATTAAACTCTAAAATAATTTTTATTTTGTTTTTATGAATCTATAAAAAATAGCAAGAACTCCAAGTAAAATAATTACAGCAGAAATATTACTCCAAGTAAGAACAGAAAAATCTCCAACTTTTACAGGACCTACTTCTAGATCTGCCGGTTGAGAAATTGTCTGTTCTATTTGCAATCCTTCAATACTTGTTCCTTCCGGAGCATTAATAGTTATATTTTTTGTCATTATACAAGTGTTCCATGTTGTCTTCTAATTTCTCGTAATACTTCAAAATCTTTTTGTTTAGTACCACCATCATATGCCCAAGCATATCCTTCGGTAATCATTTGTTCATTAAGGGACAAGTCTGCATCCCCGATGTATAACCAGCCAAGAAGACGGCCATACTTCCCGACACCGCCAACAAGCTCAGTCCTAATGACAAGATCATCATCACCACTGATAGCACCTTCCAATTTTTCTTTAAGCCAGTAAGTTGCGTCGATTCCAAGTTCTTTCTCCTCAAGATTTCTTGTTCTCTTCTCCGGAGTGTCCACTCCCGCTACTCTCACTCTCTCCTTCTTGTAAAGGTCGAATCCCAGATCTATCGTCACATCTATCGTGTCCCCGTCCAGGACTTTGTTGATCTCTATCACTCGGAAGTTGTAACAACTCTTCCGATTTGGTGGTATCATTGCGCCCATGAGATTCTCTATCGTCAATACCAAGTATATAGACGACAATATAAACAACTCCAATCAAAAGTATGATAATCGAGATAATCACACTCCATACAGGGTCATTATAATTTTCATGCAGTCTTAATATTAAATTCATTACAAAGTATCAAACCTATATTCTAATATTACTCTATATAACCAATCTCGTAAATACCAAAGATGTTCTTGTTCTGACGGATTTCCACCTTCCCACCTTTCTATTCTCTTTACAACACATTGATGAAGTAAATAAATATCCTCTATTGTTAAATTAATTTGATATCCAAAATCAGGATCTTCTTCATTCATGGATTTCTTGGGTCAATTCCCATATCTATTAAATACTGCATCCACCAGTCAGCATCTTTTATATATCTCCAATTAGGAACAGGAAGATCTCTTTCTACTGTATAGTATTGGTATAAAGAATCATCGATAATCTGTGCGATCTCCGTATTCTTCATCCTCTGCGTCAACGTCTTCATATGGATTTGCCACATAAGGTCCTCGTTTTCGTAAAGGTTCTCTTCTAACATAATCCGATTCGGCATTAACAGCAGACATCCAAACAGCAAATTTCATTACTATAAAAATTATAACCAGAGGTGATAAGCAACCGATTAAAATTACTGGATTCATTTATGTTTCCTCGTAAAAGGTTCCCAGTGTTCCCACCCATATTTATGAATAAGATCCATACCTATAATGGGAACTACTATCAATGAGAGGGAAAGAATACCTAACCCCCATGAACTTTCCATCACATGTCGGACGAGTAATTGTACGGAATGCATCATTTCCAGTTTTTAACAGACCATGTATACTCCATGGTACTTACAAGAAGTATCACAAAAGAGAATACAAATATACCACTCATCATATTCCTTCTCCTATAAAAATATCAGGTTCTTCGTCATCATCTATGTACTCAGTCATACGAAGTTGCTTGATTCTTTCACGCAACTGTTTCAACAGTTCTCTCTGTTCTAGTACTTCTTCTTCGTTCATAGGACCGTGACGTTTTCCTAAACTCATTCCGGATAATCCCAATCAGTTATTGCTTGTGTTTTATGCCATGGTCCCCAGGTGCTAGCAGGATAGACATAAGGAGTAGTGCGTATGGAACAATTATCCCCAGTACAAAGTAAATCATCTACAATCCTCCAAGATTCTATAACTTCTTCTGAATGTACAAAATGTGACTGATCATCTTCAATTGCATCATAAAGAAGTTTTTCATAACCATCAACACCTAACCAGTCAGGATAACGATGTGTCAGAGTAGCCTCTTCAACAGAATCACCAAGTCCAGGAGACTTAACATCAATGCGAATATCAAGATGAGCATATGGTTGTAACCTCATAACAATACGGTTATCAGTTTCACCATCAAATAAACTAAGTGGTGGTGCTTTCAATTTAATAACCACCTCAACACACTGATAAGGCATTTTTTTGCCTGTCATGAAACGAAAAGGAACTCCTTTCCAACGCCAGTTATCGACATAAAAAGAACCAGCAACGAAGGTAGGAGTGTTACTGCTAGGATCAACACCCTCTTCAGATTTGTAAGTATCGTATTGTCCAAGAATCATGTCCTCCCCTAAATGTGTTGCGGATAAAACTTTTACTTTTTCTCTTCTAATCTCTTTTGCATCCATTCTACATGGAGATTCCATAGCAATTAATGCAAGAATCTGTAGCATGTGATTTTGCAGCATGTCTCTTACAACACCTGCAGTTTCATAATACTGAGATCTTCCTTCACAACCAATGGTTTCTGTTGCAAAAATTTGAATTTCTTCTATGTACTCACGATTCCAAAGTGGTTCAAGAAGTATATTCCCAAACCTAGTGGCAAGGATATTATTAACAGTATCTTTGCCAAGATAATGATCAATGCGGTAAACTTGCTTTTCGCGTAAATGTCTGCCCACCACTGACTGTAAATGATTAGCAGATTTAAAATCGTACCCAAAGGGTTTTTCGATAACCACCCTTGATTTTTCTGGATCATCTAAAAGTCCTCCTTGTTTGAGGTTAATGATAGCTGACTCATATCTTTCTGGTGGAACAGATAAGAAGTATGTTGTGTCATCGGCATCAGGAAGATGAGAAAGAGTATCTGGATTTTCTAAATCGGTAGATACCCAATCAAGTCTGTTTAAAAAATCTTCCGGATAATTGCCAAGAGTTTCTAACCACGAATCTTTAGAAAGTTCTCTACGAGAAGTTCCAACAATAACAAGATTAGAAGGAATCAATTCCTTTTCATGTAATTTAAAAAGTGCAGGAATAAGTTTCCTTCTACACAAATCACCAGTCGCACCAAAAATTACTATTTGATGTGAAAGTACTTCAGTATTCTGTTCAGTTTCCGTCATAATCCTCCGATTCATAGTAGACATTTTCACTTTTTCGTAACCCGAAATATACCGTGGAAAGTACAAAGGGTATTGCTCCCCAAAATAAGACATTTTTTAAAATCATTTTACGTTCTTTACGCGTAAATCACATTCAGTCTCTTCAAACATAACTGGGTGTGCTGTTCCATTTCCATCATAAGCATCACTATCATAATAGTCATTATCACCTTTGATAAATCCAAAGCAAAATGTAATAAGTACAAATGGGATTGCAACCCAAAGTAAGACATGTGCTAAAGTCATTTTTCCCACCCGTTGTTACAATCTTCACACCCTTTGCCACTACATTTACGGCAAATCCAATGTGTTTTATCGGACATCATGACCTCCAAACATTGCTCTCATACCATTTAGGACTTTGTTAGCGAACTTTCCAAGTCGTCTTGACTCAAACCTTGAGTATAACGCACTGCTAATAACAGGAGCGGGTACACCAAGATCCACAGCAGAGTGAACAGTCCAACGACCCTCACCACTATCTGATACTCCCCCATCAAACTTGCTAAGTTCTCGATCGCTCCGTAGAACATCAGCGGTAAGATCAAGTAACCAACTACCAACAACAGACCCACGACGCCAACACTCAGCCACCTCAGCAACATTAATATCATATTGATAGTCTGCCGGATTTTCCATCGGAGCCACCTCAGCATCACCCTCCTTAATGTATGCTGACCCAGCATTAGCTTCATGCAGGATATTAAAGCCTTCGGCGTACGCTTGCATGATTCCATATTCAATACCATTGTGAACCATTTTTACAAAATGACCTGCTCCAGGTGGTCCGCAATGTAACCAACCTTGTTCTGCAGGTGATACCCAACTTTGGTCATCTGTTCTGGGAGCAGCTTGAATTCCGGAGGAAAGTGTATCAAAGATTGGACGGCAAGAGGATACTGCACCAACTGCACCACCAACCATAAGACAGTATCCACGATCCAAACCGTAAACACCACCGCTAGTCCCACAGTCAATATATTGGATACCAAGTTTAGCAAGTCTTTCGGCTCTCTTGCGAGAATCCTTAAAGTTGCTATTGCCATGATCAATAATAATATCTCCCTCCACACAAAACTGTAATAGCTCATTAAGTGTATCCTCTACTGTTTCTGCTGGTACTACCATCATTAAGATTGCTGGAGATTTTGCAATAACAGTCTCTCCAGACTTTTCTCCGTAGATAGATTTGGATTCTCTAACTACTTTAACAAGACCTTTCAAAGAAGTGGTACATCCACTGACATAACCCTTCTCATATTGTTCTTCTGCTTTTTCGTAATTGTTTCTGTAACCGTGAACTTCATGACCAGCAGCAATGAGACGACGGGACATTCCCTCTCCCATTCTACCAAGTCCAATCATTCCTACTTTCATTTAACCATCTCCATAGCTTCGTTTAATTCTCTTGAGTGTTGTAGTTCGTCATTTAAGATTTCTAATATCTTATCATCTGGTCCTTTAAATGCAAGATATTTTGCGTATGTTACAGCAGCATGTATTTCTACTTCATACGACAAATGGTATGCAGACTTAGGAGCCAACCAGTAATAAGCCACATTGATCCAATAGTAGATAAGTACGAGGTGTCTGGCAAAAAAGCGATCCACCCAATAAGCACTACCACCCCTAGATTCCATGTATTCCAGATGTTCTGTTTCGTTAAGAGTTTGAGCAAAATGTTCCTCCATTAGATAGATATGTTCTGGACCACGCAATCCTAATGATTCTCTAAGATGAAGAACACTTAGGAAAGCAAAATAAGGTGCTCTAGCAATTTCTTCTAGTACCCAAAATCTCGGATAATCTCTTCCTCTGTATAAAAAATCGATAATTGAAACTGTAATATCTAATAAGATTTCATTTAATTTTTTCATATAAAAACCATCCCTGCTGATAAAAGTAAAAAACAAAGGATAGTAAAAGTGAAAAGTCCTATACCAGTTAAATAAACCCACATAGGGATTTCACTTTCACCATTTGGTTCTCCATGATGTTCACTCGACATGAACGATCCCGGTCATACCTGCACCCTTATGTGGAGCACACCAGTAAGTATAGTCTCCTACATCATTAAATGCAATATCAAACTCTTCACCCGGTAACATTGCTAGGGATTCGTGACCTAAGTCCGGACGACCCTCAACAATAACATTATGTGGTGGAAGCATGTTGTTGATGAAATGGACCGATTCTCCTGCGGAGATAGTAACTTCGGCAGGTTCAAACACAAGATTTCCGTTTGAACCCATTTGTACGTCTACTGCCCATGCCGGAACAGCAAAAAATAGAGTAGCAATAAATGCGAAAATAAACTTCATATTGTTTACGCAACTATCCTATCTATCACACTTTAAGGTTTATATACCTAGAGTTTGTTTTGACTTCCTCACTTATTTGATCCCCAAATTCTTCTACACATTTACTCCATTTTTCTCTTGCTTTTTTACATTCTGGAGTATTTCTTTTTTCTGGATTATTAAAAAAAGAAAACCACTCCCTCCAAAGTTCAGCACATTCGTCTGACTTTTTTTGAAGGTGTGGTTCTCTATAGGACAATTAGCCCTCGACTTTTTCTTTTGTATCTAGTTTTTTTTGATCTTCGTCTTCTTTCTTTTTACTGGCAACAACCCCGAAGGTCGCTAAAGTTCCAGTAAAAACGCTGGCTATAAAAGTCGGATCTATGTTCTTCTGAGGAATGCCAGGAACAGTTACATAATTAAGGGTCAGAATTGCTGCTGACCAACCCAATATAATAACTCTCACTAGGGTAGATACACCCTCATCAGCCCACTCAAATTTGTTTCCTTTTTTGGTTTCCTCTTTCTTCTTTGGAGTAGTATCCATTTTGAAAGAGTAGTGCAGTTTTATTTATTTAATAAAACCCTCTTCAACAGTTCCATATGTTACCTTTTCACTGTCTTTGAGTACCTCACAATAAAATACATCGATAATGAAAAAACCAAAACATATACTGTCTCAATCATTTTATAAAACCCTCTTCAATCAAATATTTTCTAGTCAGAGGTGTAGGTTCATATTCTTCCCACATTTTACCCGATGCACAAGCATTCAAAGCATTGGCAGTCATACCTTCAGTCTTACCTGCCCAAGTTGCTTCTGCTTCCCAAGGTACAGCAGATTCAGGATAAGTTCTCTCTACCATCTCACGCCAGAAAGGAGGAACAGATTCTTCAGGAAGAATAAGAGCAATTAAACTATTATTAATAGTTCCTGCCATACAATCCTGTGCAGCGTGCCATCCTTCATGACGCATTACTGACATTAATACCCCAGGACGATTCATGTGTCTTTTGTTGAGGAAAAAATTATTTCCTACTGTATGATAAACACCACGATGTCCAACAGGAAAATATTTATCTTCTGCTAGAAACACATTAACTCCGACCCTGTTAAGGGAAACAAGCATGTTGTTGAATTCAGTAGCAATAGAATAAAAATCACCAGTATTGGGGTACTGACTAGAAATATCCAGAAGATTAGTGACTTTTGTGACTCCATCAGTACATTCCCTAAGTAACATACACCCCATAGAATCATTGCTATGATAACCTTTGGTTATTTTATCTTCATTTGCCAGTGCTGGACTCATTCCCAATAGGCACGAACCAATTAGGATTGATTTCAAGGCATTTTTCAAGTTTGTAAACTTGTTCACGATGGACCTCCTTCAAATATTTTTGAAAATAATGTTCAATATTATTGGTGTTATCATTGCCTTGACTTACCCAATCATGGCAAAACTCATAAACTGCTCTGCAATGATCATTTAAATGATGGGATAGAGCACGAAATACTGCTGCTCGCATTTGCATACGTTCGTCAGCATATCTCCAATCGGATGGAAACTCAGACATAACAATAGTTCATTTAAGTTTATTATATATTACCCTTTTCATATGGATTATTATGATAGGGCATATTTGGATAATGTAAATATGTACTCATAACATACTTACTATCAACTGTTGGAGGAAGACCTTTATGAGGGTATTCCCAAGTAGGATTAAACACTACTACACTACCACACTTTGGAGAAATATTCAACTCCTGCCTTGTAAAGATAGTGCTTCCTTCACAGGTATTTAAATAAAAAAGAAAAGACACAGCTCTTTTAGCAGTCTGTTCTCTTTGAATATCAACATGCTCGTTAAAACAATCACCATTACCAACAAGATATCTTTTGACTCTAAACTCTTCTAAAAATTGAAAATCTGGTATATATCTTAGACCAATATCTCTTTTATACTTATCATATATTTTACGAACAAACTGAACCAACCCAGTAACATGTTGTTTAGATACTCTATTAACACATAACTCAGTAAATTTTGGAGATTTATTTCTAGTATCTAATATGTGATGATGATCAGGGTTACTTTCAAACAACTCAATTAAATTTTCACACCACTCGACAGGAAGTACTTCATCATAAACACGTATCGTATTACTCATAATCTAGATTATTTTCTATCATGTCCAATCTACCTTGCAGTTTACCCATTTCGGATAATAGTTGCATGTGATCATTTTCAATACTTTCTAAACGATCTAAACGATATTGCAGATTTTCTACAGTATCATAAAGATTTTTACATTTTACAATGTGTTCTTCTCCTCTATCCGATTCATCATAGAACCATTCCAGCATTTTTTTTACTTTCTTTTTCATTCATCCAGGTCCCGACATATAGATTTTACTAATTCTGGATTTTGTCTAAGCGTCTTACGCACATGTCCATGCACATCAGATTCTAAAGTATAGTGTACTTTAGTATGAACAATTTCAATGAATCCTATACAACCAACCAATAATAAATTGAAAGTTGTGACTGGATGAAATAATACTTTAAGCATAAAAAAAGGGGTCCTTAGACCCCTGTGTTATAGCAGGATGTCAAGTGATCAGAAGCTGTACTTCACACCCAACTTACCACCAACGTTCAGTTCATCATCACCAGCAATTTCAGTAGTGATGAAAGAAACCTCACCATAAACACCAACTGCATCGGAAATAGCAACTCCAAGACCTGCCTTACCAGAGAATTCGGTCTCGGTATCTGCACCATCTACAGCAACGATAGCGGGACCACCCTGGACATAGTAAGAACCATTGTCACCTAGGCCACCTTCGTAGCCAACGTGAACATCTGTCGTTGCCCCGGTGTAGTCGTCTGCTGCCCATCCGGCATTCGTTTCTACGTTGACATAGGGTCCAGCAACGGCAGCGCCAGCGGACAGGGAAAGAGCAGCAGTTGCTGCGAATAGAGATTTAATCATTTTGTTAATACCTTTTTTAGTTACTTGCGGAATTTCACCCGCAGATGAAAGAAGACTCGACAGGTCTTCGTTTATAACAATTCGTAAAGCAGTTGCCCTACGAATGTCTATTTATAATACACCAGATTCCCAACTCTGTCAAGACCCGGATTTGTTAAGATTTTTAAATCCTAACCTCAACCATGTATCAATTAATAGTTTCTACAAACAAAATTTCTCCATTTGACTGGAGAGAAACTACTGTTGAATCCATATCAAAAATTTCAGATGCTTCAATTCCACCTACACTAGAGGTCTCATTATAGTTGAGAGCATACTCATCACCTCTTTTTTCAGGGTGATTAAGAACTAGTCTAGTTTCTTGCCTGCTTCTACCAATAGATGCACCATTAATTACCAAATTAAGACGTTGACCAGCAATAATCATATCATCATAAGGACTATCAATAATAGTAACACCAAATGTATCACTACCGTCTTTGTAATGAACAAGAAACTCATCTTCAGGAGTTTTTCGTTCAAGTTTATTTGTAAGTCGTTCAAGACGTGCAGCTTGTTTGCCTGTCAATTCATCTTTTGCCTCAAGTTTAGCAATTTTAGATTGAATTCTATCAATCTTTGCCTCCCGTTTGGGTCCAACTGAAGCATACTTATTAATAGAAAATACCATAAGTGTACATTTGAAAAACAATACAATTCAAATAAGTTCCTTTTTGCTTTTGAAGTAAAGTTTATAATATCTTTTCTTCATTTCATCAAGTGTATTCATATCCTCCTCAAATCCCATGTACTTAAGAAGTTGAGAAGAACCTTCTAACTCACTAATAAGTCTAAGAATATTTGTAGGAGTTATTTCTAATCCTCCAAACTTATGCTTTTCGGAGTTTAGCATAAAGGAACTATACTCGAATGATCTAATTGTAAAGTAAAGACTTTGATCTGTCAAGACCAGGTTAGTCTTTGTGAATAATCGTATGCATATGACTCTCTATTACCTTTGATTCCCCATCCTAACCAACGGTAAGCAGGTCTCATGTAATATGAAACTGTTTGCCCACCACCTTGAAATGTAGGAAGGTTGCGTTGGAAAGTAGGTTCATTTATCATATAACGAACCTGACATTTAAACTCACTAGGATCACATCCAAAAGTCTTTGCGAAGTATCCTAACCCCAAATAACGGTGCGTAGAGGTCCACTGAACGATCCCGTAACCACCGCGAAGGCAACTATTGTAAGGAACTCTAGCACCTCCCTCACATATATTGGCAACGAATTTACTTTCCTGTTTAATATTTCCCAGAATTGTTGCGAGCGCATTTCTATCCGTGATACGAGTATGTTCTTGAAGTTTTGCCAATATATAACTTTCTTCGGGTGTGCAATCATTACATACCCATGAGGATTCTACCTCAGGAATTTCTACAGTTTCTACAGATTTTGATTCTGGTTTAGGGTCAGTGTCAATAAAAAAGGTTGCGGGAATAAAAGCCAGCAACCCGATAATAAAAAATTTCATGTAGTTAGTTTTCAATTACTTTAAAAATAGTTCATCTTCAAACCGTTGGATGACAAATAGTTCATCCATCTCTTCTTCAGACATATCATCATCAGATTTAGGACGACCACTTTCTCTTAGATATTTTAAAACAACTGCAGGTGTCGTATTTTCATATGGATCAGATTCGCAATTATCTTTCTTACCAGATTCATCAAAGAGTACTTCAATGGTATCTAGAGTTTCACCATCGATAACAGCAGCATATCTCCAAGATCTTACTCCCATCCCATCACTTGTTTTAAAAACATTTTCGCCCATCTGTCTAGTAAAAAATCCATTACCATCAGGAATGAATTTCACCTTTTTAATTCCAAGATGCTCTCTCCAGGCATTCATTACATAAGCATCATTAACACTTATACAATATACCTCATCAACACCAGCAGCAATTAAATCGTCATATGCTGCTTCATAATCAGGAACTTGATTATTGCTGCATGTTGGAGTAAAAGCACCAGGAACTCCAAAGAGCACTACACGTTTGCCACGAAATAGATCTCTTGTCGATACTTCAACAAGTTTTCCTTCTTCTTTAAAAAGAAATCTAGATAATGGAAGTCTAACAGAATATTCAATTGACTTCTCTAAAGTTTTTTCTCGTTTGATACCCATCGATCTTCAAAACATGAGATTTACTAGTGATATTTATATCACCAAATGCCTGGAATAATTTGTCCGGTAGCTGCATAACTACCAATTGCTGCAATAATACCGATCATTGCTGCCCATCCATTAATGCGTTCTGCTTGTTCAGTCATTTTTTTTACTCCTTTAAATAAAATAATTAAGTATCAGTAAGTTGGTACTGGTTCCATTATACCACCACTTGGTCCATTGTCATCATCATCCTCTCCACTGGTTAATGCAAGCATTAGGAAGAATGGAGTGATGATGAATATTAGAGTTTGTAGTAGTGTTAAATCATACGTCACCAAATTCCCGGAATAATTTGTCCAGTTAGTGCGTATGCACCTAGTGCGGCTACAATGCCGAGCATTGCGGCTAGTCCATTAATGCGTTCTGCGTTTTCGTTCATTGTTCTATCTTTGTAAGTTTACTAAATCAGATGCCAAAGGCACCGAAGAAAAAGAGACTACCAGTGGTAGCATAAGAAAGCAACCCTGCAACAAATCCCAGCATTGCTGTACGACCATTTAATTTTTCAGCTCTCTCAGCATAGGTTTCATAACCATACCGTTCTGCTGCTGTTTGATCAATATACATTTGCGGTTCACGGGCAAACATGTTTGTCCGACCACCATCCTCAGTAGTAACAGTCATTTCGTTTTGTAACGATTTACAACACAATTATATAGGAAAGATTAAGTTTTGTCAACCCTGTTGTGATGGTGTCGTGACTCTGCCGAGGTATGGATCATAATCTACAAGTTGAGAGAGACTCATTTTAGAACCAGAAGTTTCCCAATATGACCACTGAGACTCATAGTTTTTCTTGTGAAATACATCTACATGTTCTGGATGGATTGTTGAACCCAACTCAGTTTTGTATAGAAGTAAGGGAAGAGCATATGTATTCCCAGCATTATATAGTAGATCATCTGCAACTGGACGAGGTTTAACACCATTGTCCAGTTTGTATCTATCAACACCCTTAACATGAAAACTCATGAGTTTTTCTGCATACCCTCGTTTCATAATATAGCAAGCTGTTGAGAAATCATTGACAAACCTTTTATGAAGTTTGACATGAATATCACCAGTACAAATAATGGAAATTTGCACACAGTCCCAGTCAAAAGGAAGTCTTGAATAAAAGTCTCTCCAAGTAAATGGCCAGAACTTTACAAGATCAAGACTACAGTCATCTTCCATGAAGACTGCATAAGGTGAATCAGAAGTGTCTAACCAATGCCTGATTGCTTTCAGGTGTGATGTAACACATCCAATCTCACCAGAAGTTAGTCTCTCTGGATAACGACCCTTCAGGATGTCACTCAGATCATCTTCTCTACCATCATATGCAGAAATACGTTCATAGTTTTCTATTTCCCAATACTTGAATTGATCCTCCATGTATTGCTGTCTTTCTGGTTGCCCATCAAGATTAAGATAATACACAGGACCAAATCCTTGCAGTTTATGTGCTGATTTATTTTTATCCATACTTTTTCAATAACAGAGCAGTTTTCAAAAATGAGCTAGGTGAGTTTACCAGTATATTTGTTTTTGAGAATACTGTCAAATCAATCAAGGAATCCATGACACTATCACTAGATCTCTCAATGTTACCACACCAAGAAGCATCAGGATCCTCTTTCTCAACATAATGCTGTTTCTTTCTTACAACAACATTATCAAGTTTATTAAATTTTTTTTCTAAATCTTCATCATCAGATAAAACAAAAAACTTCTGATCTGGTTGTCCAGCAATCCAATCATATTCTTTGTTGAACTGAGGAACATTTTTATCAAAATCAGTTGCTCTCAAATGAAGTCCAATTGTAAACGCATCAATTCCCTTCTTTGCTGTAAAGATATCCGAAAAATGTTTAATAGAATCTATGAAAACTAATTCTTCAATAGTCGTCATAACATATTTTTCTTCCATCCACTGTGGAATCCAATTATTGTTATAGAGATAATCTACCTTTTCATCATTTACTGGGAGATCATCAATACTTTCAAAAGAATTTATATCATAGTTCTTATATCCAGTTACAAAGTTCCCATGCATCATAAGAATACAATCAGAAAAAGCATCTAATGGTTTATCACATACTTCAATATCATTTACAAAAATTTTATTAAATTTCAGTCTACAATTAGAAGTATTTCTCCAAACAATTACTGGATTAAATTTATGGTATTTTGCAACATGAAGTCCTCCAATAAGAGTTCCATATCGATTTCCAAATCCACCATCACAGTAAATGAAAAGGTTTTTCATAGAGCGACTACCAATCTGTCATCCGTTTTCTTTGCAATATTACACTCAATTATATGAGTGTCAACTTTGCCATTAACACTGGATATGTAGTCTTTTAAATCTTTTGCATCAGTTTTAGTTTGGACATCCTCACAAACATAAATCCCACCTTCGTTCAAATAAGGTAGGTAATATTCAGCATTTTGCTTTTGCTGACTTAGTTTATGACTACCATCATCAATAATAATATCAAATTTTAAATCACCAAGATTCTTTTCAATTAATTCTTTATCCTCACAATTGAAATTGAACATGGTAATCCTTTCATGACTATTAACATCCTCCATAACAGCATCACCATCTACTGGTTCAAACTGATAATGCCATTGACCATCTTCTTGTGAGAAGTCTTCAATGCCATAGATATAAGAATTTTCAAAGTAGGTTTCCCACATCTTAAGTGATCCACCAAACAATACACCAATCTCAAGAACTTTTAATTCTTCAGTTCTACGATCAGAAAAAGTGTCTTCATACCAATCAATGTAATCGTGAGCTGTCCCTTTATCTGTTTTAAATTGTGTATGAATATCAGTTAGTTTCATATTCGGATCTCCATTGGTCATAAACTTCTCCATTCAAGTAATCATCAATTTCTAAATCATTATCTGTTTTATTATCGACAGACATGACTCTATTTTCAAAGTTTACCACAGGATTATCATTTGTGGAACCATTACTCTTAAAGTGTACTGACAAAGTTTGTGAAGTCAACTCTTGATCTGCACATACTTCAAGTTCTTTTAAATAACCAACATTTAATAGTTTGTTATTTTGCAAAGTCATATTTAGTGCTGGTGTTTCGTGTGGAAATGGAGTTCCGTTTGCAGCAAACTCTTCCATCTGTTTGATCCAAGTATGAACAAATCGTTTTCCAAGATCACAATTATTGATAACCAAGAAACTTGCAATCTCACTAATGAAGATACCATCAGCACGGGTATGACCACCAGTATTCATTGTAGTAACTTGCATGTCAAATTCAGTATCAATGACCTGTGCTAGATCCTGCAAGACACATACATCACTATCAATCATAATAAGTGGTTCTTGAAAGTCCGTCATGGTCAGGAGTTTAGATAGAACCCTCGTTTTTTGTTGAGTTGCTTTTACCCAACCTTCAGAATGAACACCGGAATATTCATCAGTAACATCAGTATCCATGATACTTACATTATCCTTTCCTTGCAAATACTTACGATACTCACCAAGACCACAGTCTGCAATATAAATTCTACCTAGATTTGGACAATTTTTAGTTAAAGAATTTACAAGAACATCCACAAATGGAAAGTATGACTTGTTAACCGTAGTAAAAACATTGTAAATCATAGTCACTCAATTAACATCCATTTAAAATCATCGTTAAGTTTTGATTGAAAATCAAATCTATTTCTTTCTTTCTTAAAGTATGGGTCAGTAATTATATCATTCACAGGTGGTACTGTAAAGTTTTTGGCATAATGGTTTCTAACCATTACAACATTTACTCCACAAGTTGTAAGTATACTATAACCCTTTCTTTTTGCAACAACATGCCATGCATGAATATTACA
>CETY01072474.1_pt1 | contig 17115 bp, 11 predicted proteins | sample 361551 | NCBI WGS metagenome assembly CETY01 (sample SAMEA2623135, study PRJEB7988) | marine metagenome | biome: marine biome (ENVO:00000447); feature: deep chlorophyll maximum layer (ENVO:xxxxxxxx); material: "saline water (ENVO:00002010), including plankton (ENVO:xxxxxxxx)" | depth 45 m | reverse complement strand
ATCATAAAGGAGAAATAAATGGCTTCAGGAAGATTAGGCGCAGTAGATATGAGCGCTGACACAAATGTAACACTTTATACTTGTCCTGCTACAACTTTTTCAGTAGTAAGTGTATCTGTGTGTAACAGAGGAAATACTGCAATTGCAGCCAGGATAGCTGTAGCTGCAGCAGATACACCAACTTTGGCTGAATATGTCGAATATGATGTAGAAATAGGTCCAAAAGGTGTATTAGAAAGAACAGGTATAATATTAGATGCAGGGAAAAAAATTGTGGCTAGATCTTCAGCAACAAATGTGTCAGTGGTAGTATTCGGAATTGAGACTTCAACTGCATAAATACACTAGCAAAAGGAATAACTAATGGGTCGATATATTACAGAAATAGGTACTGCAAGCAGTGTAATTAGAAATGTTAGTGGTACGTTTACTGCCACAGTAAATGATAGAATATTAGCAGACAGCTCAAGCGCAGCATTTACTATCACTTTACCTGCAGGTGCAAGTTTGATGGTAGGAGATCAAGTTCAAATTATTGATATAACTTCATCATTTAACACAAATAATGTCACAGTCAATAGGAATGGATCTAAAATAAACAATGCCACAGACGATTTGACGCTTGATATTGACGGTGCTGCAATTACATTACTATACACAGGCGTGACTTATGGTTGGGCAATTACAGCTACATGATTACTAGGATTTATAAATGGCATCTCTAAGTTCGATTGTTACTTCTAGAAATGTTGTACATCAAAATTTATTAAAAGAAACAAACATAGAAACTGGTGTGATAAGTGTGTTCATTCCGCATAGCACACAATACACAGATCATCATAGTTTAACACGTACTTGGTCATCTCCGAATGTGACTGGGACTGTAGTTGTTGAACTTTGGGGCGCAAGCGGTTCTGCACCTGGCCTCCACCGTTGTGGTTTATCTATTCCTGGAAATCCAGGTGCTTATAGTAAAAAAACATTTATTCTAAACGGAAATACACTACACTTTAGCACCAATATTGGTGTTGCATGTAATAATGAAGAAGTCAGTTTTTCAGGTGGCAACAGCTACAAAGGTACAAGTGGACCAACTTGTCTTTGTTGGTGTTTAGGATCAGCAAATGGTACAGTGTGTGCAGGAGGAGGAAGAGGCGGTGTAGGATGGTGTTCTGATGGAAGCACAACAACGTTTTGTTGTGCGATTCAAGCAAATTACTGTCATACAAACTTTTGTGATTTACCCCGCCCGTACTACCATGAAGATGTTACTGGTGGTAACGGACAAGGCTGTGGCATGATATGCAATATCCTAGTAGCTAGTGACCCTGCTACTGCTTCTGGAGGAGATCTTAATTTATCAGGGGGTATTTCCTGTACTTTGTTTGGTATGTGTAACCAATGTTGTAAAATTCCAAATGTTCATTTTGTAAAAACTAGTCCATATCGTTTTTCAAAAAAAGGAGTAATGTTAATTAATCAGCACGATGAGTGTAACATGCGTTATAATTTTGGTGGAGAAGGACCATCAGATTTATTACAAATGCTGGGATTTGCAGGAAGGACACCAAGTCCAGGACCTCTTTTTAATTGTTGGGGAGCTACTAGACCGTGCGGATGTAATAGTGCTGCTATGAGATTTCAGGATGTAATGCCATACGGCGTGCCTGCTAATGCAAGTGGTAGCCAAAATGACGCTTACAATTATGGTGCACGAGGCGGCCCAGGTGCTATAAAAATTGTATATAGAGGAACATAATGGCAAGTTTAAAAGAAATTATTGGTAATAAATCAAAAGATTTTGTAGGACAAGAAGCAAATATCGAAGAAGGACAGCTTTATGTTTTTCAACAGAATAGGCAAGCACTTGCTGGGGTGGCTTGTACTGGTTCATCAACCTGTCAGTATTGTTGGCTATCTCCAGGTACCGGTACAATACAATTGGAAATTTGGGGTGCAGGCGGTAGTGCTGGAAGGCAATGTTGTTGTGGTATGGGTCTGCCAGGAAATCCAGGAGCTTATGCAAGAAAAACTCTTTGTGTAGATGCAAGTACATATATATTGGCTTGCACAGGACTCGCATGTTGTGAAGATCAGCTTTGTGTGAAAGCTTGTAGTGGTTCTACATGTATAATAATATGTTCTCCAAATGGTTTACTTACTTCTGGGATAGGACATGAACGAGAAGTTTGCTTGTGCGCAGAAGGGGGATGGGGAGGACTATCACTTTGTAGTCCTGATTCTTCTCCGTATTATTGTTTTAGATGTTTTGATAGTATGGGTACTTGTTGCCTTAGGGTCGCAAATACATATCTGTGTAACCAAAAGGGTTTAAATTGTGATTGTTGTTGCGACATCGGTTGTGGTGTTATCTGTAATGTTGGTGGTTGGCAGGATGTTCGCAGAGCGTACGGTGGTGATTTTAATTGCAATTCAGGCGACGTTTGTGATCCGTATGGACCAAACTGGTCATGTTTGGTAGTAGGGGATTGTGGCGGAGCCCCTTGTCAGCAAGCAAACACCGTGGCCATACCTCCAGGTTATGGCAGTGAACATGGTACAGCATTCACATTTAATCAGCAGTGCGCAGGTATGACCCATGCAAGCACATCTGGTGGGCAGAACAAAATCATGGGACTTATCACAATGCTCGGTCGACATGCAGGATTTGGAGCACCAGTTAACAGCTACTGTTATAGTAATAACAGACCATGTGCGTGTTATGAACAAACGCAGTGTACTTTTTTCTTACCTCCAGGAATACCAGCAGCTGGAACAAATGTGGTACCTGATGTTAGAGATGTTGGATATAGAGGAGGTAGTGGCGGTATGAAAATTAAATATTTAGGAACATAACATGGCAAATTTAAGCACCATTGTAAAAAAATATAGCAATTCCAGTACAGAAGAAACAAATTTAGAAAGAGGAAAAATATACTTTTGGCATACAATGTGCGAGGAGGCTACAAGATTTTGCTTCAACACCCATTGGTTTTCTCCCGGTACAGGTCAAGCCATTGTAGAAGTATGGGGAGCAGGTGGTTCAGGTGGTAGAAATTGTTGTTGTTCTGTAGGATTACCAGGCAATTCACCTGCATATGTCAAAAAAACACTTTGCATGGATGAAAACTCCTATATGTGTATTTGTCAGCTAGGACACGCATGTACAAATCATGGCACTCTGTGCTTTCGTGGCTGTAGTGAACCAACAAAGCTTTTTTTCTGTTCACCTAATGCTACGTTTTCAGGATCTGGTGACGCTCAGTGTTGTCTGTGCTTATGTGCTGAAGGAGCAATGGGAGGATATCATGCATGTAGTTGTAATATCGGTATATTAACACAATATTCAAATTGCGGATTTTGCGTGACTGATAATGGAGGATCTGGTGGCTGTGGCATAATATGCAATTTCGGGACTAATCACTCCTGGATACCTTCTGGATATGGAGGTGACTTTAATTGTCCTGGTGAAATAAGTTGCTTATGTGTGAACCACTGTGTAGCTACTGTAGCAAATTTCAACTGTTTCAGTGGTATAATGAGATCATCAGCTGGTGTTTATGGACCTAATCCTCAAAACATCTGCTATCAGATTGGCTGTCAGAGTTGGCATCCCAATGCTAGTGATGGGTGGAAAAGTGTTACACAAAATATAGCAGGTATGTTTGCACATCCTACAATGGGTCAAGCTTTTGATCAAGCTTGTAATAGTGCTACATATTGTAGTTGTTATGATTCCACAGGCTCTGCTAACTGGATGAGTCACGGTATGGGAGGTTGGGGAGACCATTCTCCATGTGGAGATATTAGGTCACATGGTGGTAAAGGTAGTCAAGGCATGGTACGTATACAATGGATTGCTGATCCTACAATTACACCAAGAGTAATGGATGTTTGCAATGGAGGATTTTGTACTCCAACTGGCGGAAGAAACTCATGCGGCATTGGTCACACATGTAATCGCTATTAACTTCTAATGATAGCATATAATATAATAAAATGAATAAAAAAATTAAGGAAAAAAAATGATATCAGTTGATTTTGAAATACCATTACCTGATGAACCATGGAAAGACACGTTTGCTGAAGGAAAGAAAACCACAGGTACTTATGAAGGAGAAAAATATCTTGTTATAAGTATAGATTCCGATAATGTTATACAAACTGTTGAAGGACGGTCTGAAACTGCACCGGATCTAAATTTATTTATTGATCCTAGGTTTACATTTTTTACGCTTGATGCATCAAAACATCCTTTTTGGGCTGCGTGGTTGACAGGTAACTATACCAGTGTAGATTTTCCAAACTTTGAACAAACACTGCCAGATGGAAAAGTATACAGTTACGATTATCATGATTATGCTGTAATTGACGAAACATACATTAGATACGCGGGATACAAATATGATGCTGCTACAGACACATTTGATACTCCAGTACCGATGACCCACAATGATCCAAATCCTATTAGTGCAGAAGGTCTTGCGCCACAACTTGCTAGATATAAAGAAATTGATCTAAGTGATCAATCTGAGTCTAGAAAACAAGAGATACAAGATTATATCGATTGGTTAGAGTCAGCACCTACTGTGTATGCTGGTATTGAACAATATAAAGTAAGTTGGCCACTCCCTCCTAGAATTTAATCATAATCATAAAATAACTTATTTCCTATTGGTAAATATTCTACAACAATAGGAAATATATGAGATCAAAAGCATTCTTTGTAAATGGCGGATATGGAAGAATGCTCTGCGCGATTCCTGCATTTGAATTATATAACGAAGAATCTGACGATGAAGATTTTATAATCGTATGTGAGGGAGGAACAGATGCATTCAAAGGGCATCCTGTACTAGATAATCATGTTTACGACTCTTGGCACAAAAATTTGTTCCGAGAAAAAATTAAAAATAAAGACATTATTACCACTGAGCCATACAGGATATATGAATATTATAATCAACAATGTAGCTTGTCACAGGCATTTGATATTCAGATTAACAATAAAGGTATCCGAGACTTAAAAAGTCCTAGATTATTTTTATCAAAAGAAGAATTATTAACAGGCAGACAAGTAGTTAATGAAGTAAAAAATAAATTAACCAAAGAAAAAGTAATTGTTATACAACCTTTTGGTAGGGGAATAAAATATATTGATCAAAGTTTTGTCGATGCAAGTGGTAGGAGTTTTGATTTTGCTGATTTCAAAAAAATAATACGTCGATTGCAAGAAGAAAATTTTGCAATTATCTGCATGAGTGAAATGCAATTTGATTTTTCTAATGACAAATTTAAAAATGATGTAGCAATGCCAGAAAATATACCATTACGTGTCTGGACATCTATTATAAAATTTGCAGATCATTTTTTGGGCTGTGATAGCGTTGGACAACATCTAGCTCAAACAGTGAGTACAGAAAGTACAGTAATAATTGGAGCAACATATCCTGTTAATGTATCTTATCCAGATAATACAAATTTTGAAATTATAGATTTAGGTATGCATGATCGAATATATGATCCAATCAGGATTATTGGAGATGAACTAACATCTAGACACAATGAAAATATAATGGCAATGAATGAGGAGATACATAATTACGTAATTGATAGAATTTTAAGAAAACCAAAGGATCCAGATGACGCTTAGAACAGGATACATCGCAGGTATAGCTCGAGGTCACAATGCCGGAGTATGCTTACTTAAAGATGGCGAGATTGTGTTTAGTATCGAAGAAGAAAGACTATCTAGACAAAAATACGATGGTGGTCCTATTGCAAGTATGGTTAAAATATTAGATTATACCGATAAGATTGATTATCTAGTTGTAGCCCATACTTCGCCTTTAGCAACCGATCCAAACAAAATAGACTATTCTGGTGATGATATTTACACTGCAACAGCTAGAAAATTAGGATTAATATCTAGGAACGAAAACAATTTTCAGCATCCACAGGTTATAGATTTATCATATGTGCATCATAAACTACATGCTGCTTGCGCTTTTTACAGAAGTGGTTTTACAACAGCAACGGCAGTAATTGTAGATGGCGCAGGAACAATTTTTCCTTTACAATCTGAATCTCAACCACAAACACAAATATGGGGTTGGGAAACAGAAACAATATTTGATTGTAGCTATCCTGCATATTTTGACACAATCTATAAACATATAGGAACAAATGGACCAATGCCAAATATGGAGATAACAGCCGTTGATCCTGATACTGGAAATAAATTCGATTGTGTTGTCACTGAATCTGCAGGAATAGTAAAGACATATGAAGGTGTAACAGAATTTTGTGGGTTTTCTAGTATTGAAGCTGGAAAAACAATGGGTCTTTTTCCATATGGCAATACTAATACAAATATTCCTCCACTGTTTAGTAAAAATTCTATAGGTTGGAAGAGCAACAGAGACATTTTTACGCCAACATATCCACACGGGTGCAGGATAAACTATCAAATGTATTCGACTTTAGATGATATAGAAAATCTTGATGATAATACAGACTTCACGTCTTATAATAGTAGGAGAGATCTTGCTTATGCAGTGCAAAAAGAAACACAAGATAGAGTACTGGATTTAATTTTGTTTGCAGTAGAAAAAACACAAAACAAAAATGTAGTGCTTTCGGGAGGTTATGGTTTAAATTGTGTAGCAAACTATCATTTTTTATCTACATTAAATAAAAAAGGAATTAAATTATATGTTGAACCGATATCTAATGATGCTGGAACTGCAATGGGTGCTGCATATATTCAATACAGAAAAACTAGCAAAGATAGAAATATAGAAAAACAAGCAACAACAGTATATTTAGGTCCTCAGTATGCTTACTCAAAAGAAGATATCATAAATCTTACAAAAAATTATAACGCTGAATGGACAGATACAGATAATGAAAAAGTAGTAGATTTAATTACCGAAAAAAATATTGTAGCTATATTCCAAGGCCGATCTGAAAATGGTCCCAGGGCACTTGGTAATAGAAGTTTGCTTTTTGATCCTAGAGTCGTAGATGGTAAAGATATTGTTAACAAAATAAAAAAACGAGAATATTTTAGACCGTTCGCAGGAACAATCTTAGAAGAAGATGTGCACGAATGGTTTGATTTACGTGAAATGGATTCATCTCCTACTATGATGTATGCGGTTAATTGCAAAGATGGAGTACAAGATAAAATACCAAGTATAATTCATGTTGACGGAACTTGTAGGATACAAACTGTTAATGAATTACAAAATACAAATTATTATGAACTAATAAAAGAATTCAAAAAACAAACAAATATCCCTATCATATTTAACACAAGCTTTAATCTTGGAGGTCAACCGTTAGTTGAAACTTTAGAAGATGCCTTTGATACTTTATTAAAAAGCAATATCGAATATCTATACCTTCCAGAAACTAAATTATTAGTAACTATGAAAAATATTGAATGATAAATACAGTATGTTTGATTATAGACAATTTTTTGATCTCGGTCTAAATAAAACCGTATTAATCAGGAACAATGCAGGATTTTCTCACAGAGGACCTTGGGCACAGGTGTCTACTGGTGCAACCTTTGATAAATGGTTTGTTGGAGAAATAAGTGCAGCTGAATATACTATTAGTGTTGATTACAATACTCAAAATAAAGAAATTTTAAAATGCTTAATTGCTGCTACTGTAGACAAAGCTAATGTTACTGTTTATGCAAGATCTTCAGTTGGACGTGAGTTAGTTGATATAGAAGCACATGTTAATAAATCATATGTAGATATTTTTATCCTTCCGAAAGTTCCTCAAGTTCAGTCTGCCAAATTTATTTATACTGTCAATTATTTTGAAAATCAAAATCCCCTTGGTTTTTAAAATCAGCTAAATACTTAAAATTGGAAGATATATGAATAAAGCCTCTCAACATCCTTTACAATCTGATTTTGGATTTAGTAGTCCTAGTTTTACAGTTGATAAGAGTGGAAATATTGTTGCTAACAGTATTGTTTTTAGAGAAACTACTCCAGATACTATAGATTTTGCAGTTACTGACGATTCTACTGGAGCATTAGTTATCACGGGATTATCAGGTACATATCCAGCTATCACAATGATCAAAGGAAGATCATACAATATAAGTTTAGCTTTAGATTTAACACAGTTCTATATATACGAACAAGATCAAACAACCCTTTATTCAAAAAGCATTACTCATAGTGACAATTCAAGTGGTATCAATGTACACGGAAAAACCAAAGGTACAATTACCATAACAATACCAGAATCATACACTCACACAATTTTGTATTATACAGATCAAACTGGAAATCAATTTGGTGCAATTACTGTAGTAGATCCAACAGGTTTATTGAGTACAGTAAATATTTCTGGTTCAGCAGATGCAACTAGTTCTAGTAATGGTGTATTAACAGTAAACGGCGGAGTAGGAATAAAAGGCAACGTTTTTTTACAGAAAAATTTAAATTTTGATTCAACTCAAGAAGTTAAGATCACATCCTTAAACAAATTAAGTGTAAATTCAAATACAGATATTGATTTTGAAATTAATTCTTTAACAATAGGTACTATAAACAGTAATGGTTCTAATATTCCTGTTGTGAGTACTACAATACAGAATGCAACAATAACCAATTCTACTATTGACAATACTATAATAGGAAATTCAAATCCTAGCACTGCAACTTTTTCTAGTGCAAAAGTATCAAATACTGGTACTGATGTTACAAGCGTGACTAACAAGACCTATGTAGATAATACTGCATTGTCTTATGCAATAACATTTGGAATATAAATGGCAAAAACTCAAATTCATAATTATGTTTTTAAACCAGGAATTGGATTATTAGATAACCTGTATCCAAATGCTTGGAATTTACTAACAAAAAATAAAAATTTTTTACTTTCTGAATACAAAGAATATTTAAATACACAAATTGCAGATGCAGAAATTAATAGAAGAGATGTTGGTTTAATTATAGATGGTGCTGCTTTTGATGTTGCTTTAGATACAACTTACAACGCTGTATTTTTCAAAAATACAAGGAATTATCTAATTGCACATAATACCACTATGGGAAGAAATAATACTAGAATTAAAAATAAAATTTTAACTTTATCAGATGTATCAACTAGTTCAATAGCAACATCTAGAATTAATACATATTTTACATCATTATCATCCACAATATTAAATGGTAAAGATGATAACGATTCTATTAGTTTCACAAATCCTAATTCAGCACCTGCTGTGAATATTGCAGCCAAAGATCAATTAATAGCAAATAAAAATTTCATTGCAGAAGAAATTAATGCGTATATCACTGCAAATAATCCTAACGACCAACATGATGATGTAGGTTGCAAAAGAGATATAAAATTTGTTATAAATGCACTTGCTTATGACGTGCTGTATGGCGGATCGTCTGGTGTTAACAGTGCAACATTTGACTTAGCAAAATATTGTTTTTATAATTTTGACACTGGAAGTTCTAACATCTTACCAATACATAGAACATCAGCTATAGCTGCCTTTACAAGATTTTCGAATATAATTGATGACATAGTAAAAGGTGTGTCAATTACAGTAACATCTGGACACTCAGCAACTCAAGATACAAGTTCTGCAGCTACAAGTGAAGTTATAAGTTCTTATTTGGTAACATTAGTAGATTATATTAAAGATATTATTTCAGCTACAAATTTAAGTGCAGCTACAACAGCATTAAATAACTTAACCAGAACAACTCCTACGATATCATTGTGGGCTGACACAGAGTTGCAGAATGCAAATACTACAATCAATAACAACAGGACAAATATACTTGATACAGAAACTTGGTTAACAGATTATAGCTACACAAATACAGAAATCAATAATAAAATAGACACAGCACTTGACACATTAGAATTTAATTTTAGATATGGCGGTAATGAGTCTTTAATAAATTTTGTACAAAAGTACTGGGACGCATCAATATCACAAGTTGTAGGTAACAGGGTGCCAGAAAGTGATGTATACAGTTGGATAGGAGAAACTGTCGTTAATAATATTTTTACAAACACTGCTTATAGTCACACTGGTACTGTTAGTCAAACTATTGACACTAATTATACAGCTGAATCAGACGCAGCCAGTATTTTTTCCGGATACGTTCAAAATATAGTTGATACAGTTTTTAAAGGTTTAGATAATGCACCTACATTAATACTTGACGGAGTAGGGTATGTAAAATTACCTATTGATTACAATATTTCAGATTTTTTAATAATAACAAATTTAAAAGACAATAGTGTAATTTATAATTTTACAAATAATCAAACAGGTGGAAAAGTATCAAAAACTACACCATTAACAGATATTGATTTTCCAACCTTTGTTGAAAATTCTAGTACAATTACTAAACTAGAATTAAATTATAACACAAACTCACAAACTGCTACTGATCAATTGCAAATTTTTGTAGAAAATACTGAAAATAATGAATCGGTACTATTTACAACTCCTAGTGGTATAGGGCAAGATATTGTAGGAAAAGCTAGAATATCTCAAGCAACAACTATTGACCAAACAGATTTTGAATATGGTATGCAGGAAGAAAAATGGAATAACGTTTCTCTTCAACAAAGTTATCCATCAATATACGAAAAATCTCAAATTCCAATAAAAACAACAAGTATTACTACTGATGTAAGTATCAATTCAGATAAGATAGGCAGTTCTCTTATTACAGTGAATACCCTTAAACCACATAATCTAATAGTAGGTGATGCTGTTAATGTAAATTATCTTACAAACACAATTACAAACACTGGAGCAGCAGAAGGAACATTTATTATAAACAGTGTTCCTTCTACAACAAGTTTTACATATTATGCGAAAAATAAAGTAGGAAATGATACTGAAGCTGCTAACACAAATAATTATTCCGCAGATTTTACTGTTGTTTCAGACAGTGGGTTTTTGTATGTGAATGGACAAACACAATGGAATAGGACAATTATAGCTGGCACGCCGACAGTCTATAATACGCAAATAAGATATAATGGCGTTGTTATTGTTGATACAAATGATGACACTTTTTTCCAACAGGGATTTTATCAATTAGGAAATGATAGATATCTATTTGGTACTGTGACTGCAAGTGCATTTGAAACAACATCACATCAAGTAAAAAAGCAAGTGTTGTACAGTTATCTAAATATTGCTGTGCCTCAGACTATTGTCAAAAAAAGTGATTTTTTTACAGGCGGTAACCTTGAAAATATGACTATAGCGGTTGATAGTGTAGGAGCAGAAACTACTAGCACCAGTAGTTTAATAACACCTATAGGAAATAGGCATTATCCATTCACTGGTACTACACCAACACTTGGCGCACCAGCTAATGTTTATTATGCAACAAATCAATTAAGTGCCACTATAACCACTACGTCTGGAAATGCAATCATAACTACAACTGACACTAGTAATTTCAGTGTTGGAGCTCAAGTGAGTGCTACAGGCATTGCATCAAACTCAATAGTGAAAATAATAGGCACTACTGGACCTAATTACAGCATCACCCTGTCAAAAAATGCAACAGCATCAGGTAGTTCAGTGTCCGCAACTATTACCCCCAAAACTGTTATTGGACAAGTAACAAGTTTACAAACAACTGGTTCATCAGGAGGTATTTATGTTAATCCTGTTTTAACTAATGATGCAGCAATCGGTAACACTAAACTTACATTTTCTGACACCAGTGGAATAATTACTGATCTTGCACTAGATAGAGGTGATGGTAAGGCTATATTTGTTCAATCTATAGACGGCAATGATGTAAATTTGTCTGCTCCTATAACAACAGCTCTGACAGGAAATCAAGTAACATATACAAATATAAAAGGCACGAATGTTCAACACAATGGAATTGGAGCAATTTTTAATGTAGCAGCAAGCGGGACTAGTTATACTATTACGATATCTACAGCTGGACAGGATTATGCTATAGGTGATAGATTAAAAATCTTAGGAACCACTATAGGAGGTTTGTCGCCTGCTAACGATCTATTTATTATTATTGATACAATTAATGGAAGTGGTGGAATCACTGCAGCGACTCCTAGCGGAACTCCTTTTAATGGTAGTGCTACTATTTCGGAAGTCTCTGGCATAGTAAATGGCGGAAGTGGTACTAGTGCAACATTCGACGTGACATACTTAGACAATGTGTACACTAATGTAGTTGTAAATCAAAATGGATCCGGATACACAGTAAATGACAAACTAGTCATTGTTGGCAATTCTTTTACAGGAGGAGTTACTTATACAAATGATCTTGTAATTACAGTGACAGGAGTAGATGGCTCGGGTGCAATTACAACAATCACAAGTACCGGCGTAGCACCAAATAGTTCTGTATCTTTTACTAATCCTGCATTTACTACAAGTGGTTCAGGTACAGCTTCTAGTTTTGTTGTTCAAAATATAGCAGGAGTTTATTCAGTATCATTTACTACTACAAATAATTTTAATGTAGCAGACACTATAATTATTCAAGGATCTAATCTAGGTGGACAAAATACCACAAATAATCTTACTATCAGTGTTAGTACAGTTGATGCAACAGGTGCAATATTAACTTTTTCTACATTAGGATCTGGTATAAACGGTACAACAGTCACTGGAAAAGCAGGAAATAATTTAACAGGCACAGGAAGTAAATTTACTGTATCAATGAACGCTGGATCATATACAAATCCAATTGTTACAAATACTGGATCAAACTTTGCAGTCGGTCAAGCCATTAAAATTTTAGGCACATCTTTAATGGGTAGTACGCCAGCAAATGATTTACTTTTAACCGTAAACAGTGTAAATTCTTCAAGACAGCTGACAGGAGTTAGCGTACAAAGCGGAACTGCTATAACTGCAATAACTTCATATAATACAGTAGCAACTATAAATGACACGATTACCGGTACTGGGGCAAAATTTTCTATTACAAGAACAGCCACAGCATATAGTGCAATAGCTGAAAGAAGTGGACAAAATTATGCTGTAGGAAATAAAATAAAGATTAATGGAGCACATCTAGGTGGGTCTAGTACAACTCATGATCTTATACTCCGTGTTATATCTATAACAGCTGGCGGTGATATAGTTCTTAACAGTACAGCAGCTTTACATCAAACTTATTCAGCAGTAGCTACAGGATCAACTTTAAATTTCTTGAGCACATTTACCACAAGTCAATCTCTAATTACAGAATTACCTACATCAAGCACGATAAATTTTGATAAATTAACATCATTTATTGGAACTACAGAAACACCTCATGGATTAGTGCCAGGAAATTCCATAGTAAATTTTTCAAAATCACATACTTCTTCTAATAAACATGATTTATCAACGCTAACTACAAATATCCATAGTGTACCTACTGATAAAACCTTCAAATATTTTGCAAGGACCACAGGTACTGTAGACGAATCTTTAACTTTTCCAGATCAGACAACAACAAGATATAATAACACAACTGATTTTTATAAAGAAAGTGTGGTAAATTTTGGAGGAAGTACTACAAATCAAATAGAAATAAAATGGGACGGACAAACTATTTTATTAGTAAATCAACTTCAAAACACCACAGTGTACAATGGTGTGATTAACAATAATTATGAATATACGCTTAATGGTATAAAATATAAAAGAGGTAGTTCTCAAGTTACTGGAGCAAATCTAACCGAATATCAAGTACAACAGATTGTGCCAGTAAAAAGTTTTGGAGATCCTATAAATGGTAGATTATTTGTTAAAAATAATTCAACATTTTCACATATACCACAATCAAGCAGTGTAGCAATTTCAACAGGAGGACCTGAATACGGAGCACAAGCAATACGGCAAACAAAAGATTACTTCAAATATCAACCAGGTAAATCAATGTTTTTCAACACAGCAGTATTATTTGCTCCAAACTATTCAGTAAGGAATATCACATCAGAAGCTACATCAATAGACAGTATTATCACAGTAACAGTTGATAACAGGATGCACGGTTTACAAAAAGGATGCACTGTGAGAATATCTGGAATATCTGCAGAAGGATATGATAGTGGACCAGATACAGGTGTAGATAATGAATCTGATTACAAAGTTATTGAAATAATCGATGATACAACTTTTACAATTAAGGCAATCCGACCGCTAAGTTCTACTACACCAATTATTGATTCTACAACAAAAATTACTGTTGTAAAATGGGATGGAGCATCTGTAAGAACTGGAATTTATACCGATCAAGATGGTGTTTTTTGGGAATATGATGGCGATAAATTAGTGACCACCCTACGGAGCAGTACAAATCCATTAACAGGCAGTGTTAATATTAATAAAAAAACCAGCACAGTGACTGGCACAAATACTAAATTTACAGATCAACTTTGTGCAGGAGACTCTGTAGTAATAAAAGGAATGACTCATACTGTGTCTGCAGTAAGCAGTGATACTGAATTTTCTGTAAGTCCACAATGGAGAGGAATAAACGATCTTGTAGATGAAAAAATTTATAAAATTGTTGATCATAGGGTCACACAAAATAATTTCAATATTGATAAACTTGACGGTACAGGACCTAGTGGCTATAATGTTGATATTTCTCAGATACAAATGATAGCTGTGCAATACAGCTGGAACGGTGGTGGATCAGTTGAATATCTTATCCAAGGAGTAGACGGTACGTATATAACTGTGCATAGAACTAGGAATGCTAACATTAAAAATCAAGTATATATGCGGACTGCAAATTTGCCTGTGAGATATGAGTCAATAAATATAGGACCAAGATCCAAATTAACGTCCGCTATAACAAATAGTGCAACGTCTGTTGTTGTAAATAATTCTGCAGATTTCCCTTCAACTGGAGTTTTGCTAATAGATAATGAATTAATTGAATATAGGTCTAACAATACTACCACTAATACCTTAGGTAATTGTGTTAGAGCTGCAAAATTAAAATATTATCATGCAGGATCATTACGAGCATATACTGGTAGTACAGCAAGTGCCCATACAGCTAAGACTGGTGTGAGATTTGTATCTCAGACTGCACATCCAATCCTAAACCATTGGACAAGCAATTATCAAGTAGATGGAGATTACGAAGTTAATTCTAACAAATTTTGCTATAATATCACTACTCAGCAAATAGATGCTTCAGTGGATTCTAATTTTATGATACGGCTTGCGCCAAGTTTGTCTAATAATTTAGTTGGTGATATAGGAGAAAGAAATTTAGTAAATTATAATAAAATTAAGCTAGATAGTATAGAAGTACAAGTTAAAGATTTGTATCCAACCCCAGAAGTAATTACTGGTACAATTACAGCAACTAATTCAAACGGAAATATTACTGCTTCAGTGGCACATAATTTATCTATAAACATGCCAATTAAATTTTCAGGAGTTAGTCCTTCTGCAACGTCTATGGGCGGAATACAAGCTGATGGTACAGTATATTATGTGAAAAGAATAGTTAACAGCACTGAGTTCAGATTAGGAGCATCTGCCACAGCAACTACGGAAATAACTTTAACAACAGATACAACTGATTTCATAAATTTTGAAACAGTACCTGATCTGCCAGGCAGTATTGTAATTGAAGGAATGCTTAACCCAACAAACTATCCAGAAGTTGATAGTAAAATTTCTTGGACTAATCTTAATGGTGTAGCAGAAGGATCTCAAAAAAGTGTTTCTCAGATTGCATTTGCTCAAAATATTGATTGGAGGAATAACTTAACTACAGCAAGCACAGTTACCGTAGTTACTGCTGCAGCTACACTTACAACAGGTGCCGGTTCTGCAGGATTTGTCTATACCACTGCACAATCAACTAAAAATAGTCCTATTGCAATAGCAAGTTCGCAGATAAGGAGCTTAGGCCCTGTGCCGGTAGGTGCAAAAATTATCAGTCAAAATCCAGATGCTTTTTCTAACACAACTACAGAATTCTATGTAAAATATATCACCTCAGATTCAGATAATACCTATCTACATTATGAAAGTATAGATCCTGCCAATAATAGAGGATTGTCGAAACAATTACTAGATCATACTTCTACGCCTGCAACAACTTTTAAATTTGAATATGACAATTATATTGGCACAAGAACTAATAAATTATTATTTTTAAAAACAGCATGGGATACCGGTACTAGGAAAATTGGAGATAAAATTTCACAAACAGATAGCAACTGGCCCATAGGTACTATTATTACAAATGTTCAATTATTGAAATTAAAAAATATTGAATTTTACGAGGTTACATTTAATCAAGATTCTATACAAAATATTGCAGCAGATACTTCAATTATTTTTGAAACTGGTACTGCAACTTATGCAAAAGGGGGTGAAACAATTTTCAAAGGCACTACTATACCTGGTGAAAAATTACACCTAGATTTATCAGGATGTAAACCATTATTCAATTCTCCTATAGGAAGTAACAGAACTTACCCAGATGGACCTGATATATTAGTAATTAATACCAATAAACAATTAGAATCAAACCGATTCCAAACTTCTAGAAAAGAAGTAATAGCAAATATTACACTTAATTGGAAAGAAATTTAATCACAAATATCATCTGCAAAATCTTGTAAATTATTAAAAATTAAAATTTGTGATTGGTGAAATTTTTTAAATGTTTTAGTAATTTGTTTTTCAGTGGTTAAACCATGACCAGATCTAACTAAAACAGGAGTAGCACCTACTTTAAAGGCCGCCTTCATGTCACACAACCTATCCCCCACAAAATATCCTCCTTTAAACGTTATATGAGGATTTTCTCTTTCACATCTTTTGAACATTCCAAGATTTGGTTTTGCAAACATATTGTTTTTTTTGTCACTTGCACTATAGTATAAAGCATCAATACTAGCACAACCAGCTTGGCCTAATAAGGAAAACATTTTTTTGTGCACTGCTTCTACATCGTCGATGGTCATAATACCTTTTTCAATGCCGCCTTGATTACTTAATATCACAATAGAATACCCACTATTCCGCAATTTTGCAACAGCTTCTAAACTTCCAGGTATTGGTATCCATTCATTAGCATT
>CETY01051117.1_pt1 | contig 17123 bp, 15 predicted proteins | sample 361551 | NCBI WGS metagenome assembly CETY01 (sample SAMEA2623135, study PRJEB7988) | marine metagenome | biome: marine biome (ENVO:00000447); feature: deep chlorophyll maximum layer (ENVO:xxxxxxxx); material: "saline water (ENVO:00002010), including plankton (ENVO:xxxxxxxx)" | depth 45 m | reverse complement strand
GGCCCATCTGGCCTCCGCCAACTACGTCAACATTCACATCTACGTCAGCCAGTCTATTCATCGCCTCTGCGATCTGGACTGGTTCTAGTGCCTTTCTCTGTGCTAGACTAGGACCCATGATGTGGATGGGCTCGCCATTTACCCTGACTCTACCCTGGCCCTTTCTTACAGTAGCTCTGGCTACCGCTGTCTTCCTCTTTCCACTGGTGTTAACTGAAATTTTCTTGCTCTTCTTCCTAGCCATACTATTCAGCACTCCATCTTGTTGAGTCGATTCCTAGGGCCTCGCTGATATCTCCGAGTCTGACAAACTTTAGTGGAAGGGGTTTCTCAATGTTTGAAGTGTCACCCCACTGATGTCCGTCGGGTAGCTCCTCGCCTCTGAGGTTTGAAGGAGTTCCGATCATTACTCTCAGATCTCTGAGAGAGTTCCTACCGCTGCTATTCTTTTGATACGGGAGCATTCCTCTGACAGTTCTCTTGAAAATCTGATCTGGCATCCTTGGATAGAATGGTCCCTTTCGAGCATGATTGAGCTCGTACTTTGCTCTGTACTTCCCGAAGACTCTCTTCTTGGGCCCTGAGACTATTGCCTTCTCGGCATTTAGGATGATTACTCTCTGCTGTTTTCCACTCTTCCTAGCGGTTAACATCTGAGAAGCTACATGGCTAGCCAGCCTTCCTAGGATTTTATCACTAGCATCGTAAACTACGGTTTGTTGTTCATCCAAGGATTCTCACCCCCTTTCCATCGGGATTCTCCTTCATCAGTTCCCTGATTGTAAGTACGCGTCCACCCGCGCCTTCGATCTTGGTCCTAGCTCCGGAGCTGACACTGTATGCGGCGACGCTGGGCTTTCCCTCGACCTCGCCACTGCCAAGAAGCTTCCCTGGGACGAGGACCATGTCCTCGGCGGAAGCATGCCTTGACAGGCGGCTCAGGTTTGGTTCTGCCCAATTGCTGCGGCTCGCTTCGAGTCGTAGCGCCACGTCTCGCCATAGTGCCGAACCGGTGGACCTGCTCTGCTCCTTCAAATCGCCGATAAGGGCGATAAGGGATTGGTTGGTCTTTCTGTTCTTCATACTCATATGACTCCCTCGACGTTTCTTGGGTAGGCCGGCCACCTGAGGCCTTGTTATGAATGCTACGGGCTCCTTGAGAGGGCTATTTCTCCCTAAAGGAGGCTCGTCAGCATTCAAATCCTGAATCCTGAGTTAGGATCGTCCTCGTCTACACCTGCAAGCCTAACTTGGCCTTCTGAGTCGACGAATTCCCCTGCACGAGTGACTGTCCCATACATTGACGACTCATTATCTGAGGTCCTCATCAACACGCTGTCTCCCAAGGACACTGTCATGTGATTGATTATCGACTGGAGTGTCGAGATTGCCCGATCTCTTTGTTCGGCGCCTATTTCGTGATTGGAGTATCTCGCTTCCTCGAAGATAGCGAAGAACTCGTCTAGGGCTTCTGGTGGTGCAATACCTCCGAGCATGGAGTTAAGTGCGTCTTCGAACTCTCTGGTTGTCTCATACACCTTCTTCATCGCTCCTCTCTTCCTGAAGAATCTGACCAAATCCTTGTAGCAGTTGAAGATTGTTTGAATGAAGTCGTTTGAAGCCTTCAGAGACATCAAGGAGTCGGTTAGAATTCCTCGAATGATCTCTATTCTTCTACGTTCTGCATAGTTCCTGTACATTATTGCCCCAATCAATAGTGCGAAAGAGAGTGCAATGAGTAGTATCACTGTAACTTGAGCCGAGAAGAAGCTGGTTTGTCCCTCTGGTTGTGTCGTATCCATACGAATCAGAGGGGTGTTTTCCAAATCCTCTCCTTGGTAGAATGAGGACTCTTGGAAGTGTACTGTTACCCTCCATTGCCCATCTACAGCACACGGCCATGGGTTTCCAAATGTATCCAATTGTCCGCATTCCCCAGAGAATGGAACGTCTTCACCCAAGTATGTGAAGTTGAACTCTGCCTCTCCCTGCTCGTTGGTAACGTCGTACTGAGGGGGGATATTGACCCATCCGGTACCATTCCAGTATTGGATTTTGAAGACCACTGTCTCACCTGCAACAGCAACGTCAAGTCTGTCCCTCAGGATGGCTACAGAACCTGTGATGTCGTCTCCGGGCTTGTATCCAACCGGATCGGACCAGTGATCCTTCAGCAGAATATCTACCCTGCTTCTGACAAGAACCTCCATATCCATGAATGAGCTGTTGACTACGGGGGTAGTCTCTGCCCTGCACCCTCCAGGGAGCTCCCTATCTGGCTCGTACGCTACTCTTAGTGTCCGGAACCCTTCCAATGATTCGCCATCGGGTTCTATTCCTCTTCTGCTAGGATTGTCATCGGGATCTCCTGAGAACCACTTCACCCAACCAGTACCGTCTTCGGTAATCATCGTCCCAATCGGCCGAGTATTGTCCTCTGGGTTGATGTAAATGTTCAGGCACTTTCCTCCTATCGGATTGCCATTGACCTGTGTCAGGAGAGCCTCGACATGGAATGACTCCTTCAGGTAGACGACAGGGAACTCGGAACCATTCTGGAAGGTATATGTATCTACATCGGATCTAAATGGTCCGACTTCCATGATCTGCATGGTAGAGTTAGAGAATACCGGGAATATCCGTGTAGATGAGGAGTTGCTGTATCGATATCTGTCGTTGTTCTCATATGAGTTGAATTGGATGTTGACCCTTGCCTGTCCGGCGGTAACCCCCGATAGTGGGCATACAATCTCGAAGAAGCCGTTTGCATCGGTAGTTCCTGGGAGGCATGAAACGACGCCCAGAGAGGCGTCGACCATCTCATACGTTATCCTGATAGCTCTGTTCGACAGGTTTGATCCCAATTCGTCGGTCAACTGCCCCGTGACAATCATCGGCTTTTCTATCGCCTGACCAGTGGTGGGGTCGATTTCAGAAGTATACACTATCTGATCGTCCACTGAAAGCTGGGTTCGGCCTATCAGGCTGAATCCATCGACTTGGAATTGCATTACTTTCCTGTAGTGGTCGCTATTGATGACCAAAGCGCATGGATCCCATGCTCCGGACGTCTCCAGAGCGTCTGCGTCCAATGGCTCACAACCCTCATGAGGAAGGTTCTCAGCGAATCTCAATATCACATTGACGGGTCCAAATCCATCGGGAAGGAAAGAGTTAGGGTCATCTTTCAGAAGTTGTGGGTTTAGAAGTAGTTCGTGATGAATTGAGCCTGCATTCGGACAAAGGGTCTCGATAATCTGCCGATGGGTCCTATCTTCGAAATCGGTTCCCTCCATGATCAGAAGTACCTCTCCTCCATTCTCCAGACATCCATCCAGCGCCTCTCCAAGATCTTTGTCGACGGCGGTTCTGTTATCGTCTGTTACTTGGCCAGAGAATTCCCAGATATCACCAGCCTGAAGTAGGTTTGGAGTGGTACTTTGTACACTCAGATATGTTCTAGAGACTACCCACAGGCTAGTATCCGAAGAGCTTCCCTGTCTGAAAGGATCACCGGGATAGGTTACTCCTAGAGTGAAGTTTCCAAGCTCGTGGAATTCGTCAATGGTCAGATTGACCTTTAGTACACCGTTGTTATCCGTGATTGCGACTCCTGCGGAGTTGTCCGCAGACCATGTGTAGTTCACTGGAGCGTCTCTGACTGGCTGGAATGCATTGTCTATGAGTCTGGCTTCGAGAGTTACGTTCTGGCCACGATAGAGTCGAGGTATAGAACTGAACTGGAAGTCCGTTGTACCGATAACTGAGACATTCACATATGCACCGGTTGGAGCTAGTACAGAGGTTTGATTTCCTGTGAAGTAATAATTTGAGTTTGTGAAGTCGGCCCTGATTCCGAATACCCCCGCAGAGTATTGGGAATACCAGGTCCAGTTGTAATCGAATTGCGCTACCCCGTCCACCATACTTGGAACTCTTGCGAAGCCCGTTTCCGTGGATCCGGCAAATACACCATTTCCATCTACATCTACCTGCAATGCCATTGGGTCGTGAGGCCATGGGACCATAGTACGGTTCCATACCGATCCTACTACCCTCAGAGACTCACCGGTAAACATCTCCGGGACTATCTCGCATCTAACGTCGCTGTCTGGGTCTAATGGGTCGACTGGTCCGCATGGAGGTACATTGAAATCTCCTCCATTCTGCATCGCTATGAACCAATGAGTTCCGTTAGACGAAAGGAATGGCCTCAGTCTTGATGCTTCTCCTTCCAATGACTGAGGATTTCCATCCCAGAGTATTGGGTAAGCCTTCCCTAGACTCACGTCTTGATAGTCCAGATTGGCATTGACCAGTGAGGGAGAATGGAACAAAGCCCTCCAAGCTCCGAAAGTAGAGCCCGTGAATTGAGTAGCATCCCAGAAATATACTGGTCTAATTGACGGGCTTATTATGTCAGCCTCGACATACATCCTATGCATCGACCTGATATTGAATGAGTCAGACTCATCGCCTTCAAGATAAGGCCACGGCAACTCAGAGCCGAGATCTGGCCTGGAGTATGCAGTGAAGGTGTAGTCCCCAATAGGGAGGCTAGTTGAAGTGTAGTTGTACCTGCCGATAACGTTGTGCATTTTCGAGAAATCATCCCAGACTATCTCCTCATATCCGCCCGGAACGGCTCCTGGGCCATTATCCATAGTAGAGTTCCATTGGACCTGCTTCCAAATTCCCTGACTGCCGGAGTCTTGGACGAATGTGAGAGATATCCAACCACCCTCATCCGCTCTGTATCCATAACCATAGCCATCGAAGACCGTGGGGTTGGTTGTGTTACCAAACGGCCCTCCTGAGACATTGAATGAAACTGGAGCATAAGACAGTCTGTTGTCGAATATTCCCCTGTCCCAGTCTGCCGCATAATGTACCTTGTAGTCTACGAAGAGGGGTTGCTCGTCGCTTCTGAAGTAAGTCCATGCGACGTAGTCAACAGTGGTATTCGCTCTAACTTCTACTGGAACAGGCTCTGTCGTAGCCCCGTCATGAATAAACATCTCCGTGACTTCAGCATAAATGTTGTATGTGGAGGATGGTCCTACTTGAAGGTCCTCCGGGAAAAGATACTGTCCGACCTCAAATTCACCGTTTTCATCGGTAAGTACGTCGATAGTTTCCAATGCTAGAGTACCGTTTGAAGCCCATTCGATGATTACTTGAACGGGTATGCTTGGAGCTCTTGTGAAAACACCCTGCTCAGGATCTAGCCAGTCTACACTGCCATTGAACTTAGCGGGGAAGAAGGCATCAAGCCACAGAACTGGTTCTGAAGAAAGTGTAATTCTAGTTGGTATCTTATCATCTTCGTCTGGTATCCCATCGTTGTCTTGATCCCAATCGGACGATTCGTTCCATCCTTCTTCAAGATGGTCCCAGTCAACATCTGTTCTGTTATCTGCATCATCATCATTATCGATGGCATCGGGTCCCGTACTGGGGTCCGTGGGATTAGCTATTCCAGAACCGTTACCAAAGTCGTCATGATCCCATGGATTGGTGGACTCGGAGTCAAAACGTGTAGGCCAGAGCATAACTTCGTCTTCGTCCTTCATGCCATCGGCATCGTCATCGTCATCGATATCGTCCCTTAGGCCATCATTGTCGTGGTCCCATGGAGTAATGAAAGGAGTTGCTCCGGACTGCTCGATCACATTCACAATTCCATCGCCGTCCCAATCGTTGTCTGCCCAGTTTGGAATACCATCATTGTCATGGTCCCATGGGCTCTGCTCCTCACCGGTAAAGCAGCCTTGAAGTGTTTCTTGGACAGCGTCTGAAACTCCATTGTTGTCATCATCTGGATCCTCCCCATCCGGAATTCCATCATTGTCATTGTCGACGTCGTAGTATCTAGGAGAGAGGAGTCCTTGGCCTAACAGACCCTTATCCCAGACGGCCTGATACCAACCGTCATCGTCTGGATCCGTATCTGTGCCGTCATCATCCTCATCTTCACAATTGGTTCCTATGAAGAAAGAGCCGGGGGGTTCAGTATTAGCATCGTCATCTAAATCGTCGTTAGAATCTATATCAAGGTAGTCCCATACTCCGTCATTATCATCGTCTATGTCCCAATGATCGTATATTCCATCAAAATCATCATCTAGATCGGCGGTATCATTGAACATACATTGAGGTTCCATATTACCTGCAACAGGAGCACCGCAATCGTCATCTGGATCTACGTCATTATTCAGGAGATCTGCGACCTCATCTGGGAACATGTTAGCATTGGAATCTGCTCCCCATTGGAAGAGACCGCGATTAACTCCAACATATGCAATCCACAAATCTCTATTGTCCTTAATGTCAACATAGGAAACGGCTGAGCTTGGCCCTATGTCTTGATTGCCGTTGAAGTCGAACCAGAAGCAATTCTTGTTACAAGTCCACTGGCCATTGGAATTACTGCCGTTGTAGGGCCCTTCGTCCCATTGAGGGTCGGGTCGTGTTGAATAGGGAAGTGTGTAGATATCCATTCCCTGTCCCGATTCCTCAAGGATAGGCCACCCATAGAGCCACGCTAGTTCCACTCCACACGCTACTGGTTGGAATGCTATCTGGAAGAACAGGTTGAAAAGACTGAGATCGCACTCTCCGTCATTAAGAGAGCCACCGAATGCTGGATCGTTTACATCTAGTCTACCGTCATTTCCTTCATCTTGGTCCCACCAATCTGGCATTCCATCGGAATCTATATCGACATCGATTCCATTGATTAAGGAGTCTCCGTCCATATCGATGTCGAAGTAATTGTTACCATTCCAGGGGCTCCACTTCATCATGACGTGCCAATACATCTCAGGTACAACACCGTTCGAGTCCATGGTAGTAAGGCCCGTAGCGGGGTCTGTTGATTCCTGATAACCGTTGTATGGAAGAATAAAATCATGATTTTCGGCGAAGAAAGGGCTAAAATGCCAGAATTGATCCCATCTGAGTGGTTGTAGGAATGTGTATGTTGTCCCATCATCGCTACCGTCAATCGCATCACCGTCTTGATGGGAGTATGAATTGTCAAACTGATCTGTAGAATCGCTGTCAACCACTCCACAATTGCCATCATCCGGATCATAGAGATCGGAGATTCCGTCGTTATCGTCGTCCCAGTCTATGTCGTTAGAGAGGCCGTCGCCATCGATATCCGTATCGATATCATTCGCTCCGTCGTCTCTAAACATTGATCCGTTTAGGTTGTGGAGATCTGCATCATCGTCAAGATCGCAGTTCTCGTCTATATCCAACCAATCCAAGACTCCGTCGTTATCGTCATCTACATCTTCCCAGTTGTTGAATCCGTCCCCATCCCAGTCGTTATTTCCAGTGTATGATTTTCTTTCTGTCGTGCACCTCGGATCAGGATTTACCGGATTTGGATTTTCCAAGCTTGGACAGTCCCAAGATGCTACATCTTCACTGGTAGCATTCATGAAAGGATCTAGCTCGTTAACAATTCCATCGTTATCTAAATCGTAAGGTAGGTCAGAGGAATCGGTCGCTGGGTTGCCAAGTAGGTTATCTGCAGGTACTGCACCACCTACATCTGTATCCTTCCAATCCCAAACTAGATCATAGTCGGAATCTATTGGCCTCCAAAGGTCATCGTCGAGGTCCCTGTCATAGTCCAACTCACAATCAATACCTGGGACACCGATTGGCTGAGAGTTGGGTAGGTCGCCGTTGCCATCTGAATTGGTATCCACTTGCATACAGGAGTCTGGAATGCCGTCGTTATCGTCGTCGACGTCCCACATATCGAGGAGGCCGTCGTTATCGTCGTCTGTGTCGGCAGAGTCTGGAGATCCATCGTTGTCGTTGTCTGGATCAACGAAGTTTGGTATGCCATCTCCATCCAAATCTCCATCTATAACTTGGGTGAACGTTTGACTTCTGGGGTGCCAAATCGTTCTTTCCTTCGTAACAAAATTGAATTTATCGGTCCCGTAAATATCCTCATCCAAGTTGAATGCATCTGGTAAAGTCTGACTTGTCTCGGGACCAACGACGACTCTTCCCTCGTACTGAGAGAGCCCAGATGAGGGGTCAGAGTAGTCCGTAATTCCTTGTGATGAAAATGTGAATGTGAATGTATCACCGGGGCTTATGGCGCCACTATCGAAGGAGCCGTCGTCGGCAGTGACGTCGTGGGCAGTATCATCGTCATTGGTCCAGACTACTGTATCTCCATCTTCTATCGTAACACTCGTAGGATTCAATCCGTTCTGCGTGATAGAAATTGATATTGTCTCGGTTTCTCCCCATTCTGATGCAAAATCCCACATGGAAGCTGTTGAGGTAATGTTTGTCGTTATCGATGAATCCCAAGGATGAGAGTCCCAGAGATCTTCCACTCCGTCACTATCATCGTCTGCGTCAAAGTAGTCCTGAACTCCATCTGAATCAAAATCACATGGCCAGACGAACTGATCTATCCTACCATCGTTGTCATCGTCCTCATCAAAAGAGTCGGCACCAGACCCATCTGTATCATCATCGGTAATACCATCGTTATCGTGATCTAGTGGATTCTGATCTACTCTGTATCCTACTCCTACCGGAGTTCCTGTCCAGGGATGTACTGTAGTTGGTTCCAGATATCTGTCCATTGATACGTTTCTTGGGTCAGCGCCTTGGCTGTAGTCGATAGGCCCCTCTAAAATTCCATCATTATCATCATCCCAGTCGAACTCATCCAGTTGTCCGTCGTTGTCGTGATCGAATGGATGGGTTCCAAAACATCCGTCAAACATCTCAATCAAATCGTTTATTCCATCGTTGTCGTCATCCAAGTCACTCAGGTCACCGATACCATCGTTGTCGTGGTCCTCAGCATCGGTCTCTTCTAGGAAGAAGGAATATTCTGGTTGCATCATCAATGCAGAGGGATCCGATACCTTGCCATAATAGGACATCTGATCATGGAAAGAAGGATCGGTGAATGCTGGATGATTGAAAAATTGCTGGTGCGCTTGTGCTGGTTGCGAGATATCGTTGGAGGGCCATTGGGCTTGTCCGCTCTGCTGGAAAGGCTCTCTATCTGAGGATTCGCCTCGAATTGAAGACTGCTCATCATAGGTCTCAAAATCTTGGAAGGAGTACATTTGCGTACTGAATAGCATTATTCCTACCAACATGACTGCAGTGAGTGCTTTGCGATTGTTATGACTTAAATTTCCTATAACTTTCCCAACAGACATGCTAACACCAGTAACATAGGTAGGAGCTGTTTGACTTATGAAGAGGTATCCCTGATTTTGAAATATAGTATCAATGGGGCCTTGGAGTATCAGTCGTGGCAACCTTGGGTTGAAATCTATCAGTATCTTCGGAGTGTTATGACAAATATGCGATGGATGCTTTCCTCGAAGATTCACAGAGCCACTGTAACTGCGGCGAATTTGGACTATGTTGGTTCAATAACCATTGACAGGGATCTGATGGATGCCGCTGGTTTAGTGGAGTGGGAGGGAGTACATGTTCTGGACATAACTAACGGAAACCGGCTAGAGACCTATGTGATCCAGGGGGAGCGTGGGTCTGGAGAGATATGTATTAATGGCGCCGCTGCTCATTTGGTTGATCCGGGTGACTTGGTAATTATCTTGGCTTACTCGGGAGTTGATGAGAGTAAGATTGGGAGTCACTCCCCTAGAGTGGTACATGTGGACGAGGAAAATCGTCCAGTTCATGCTCTGTGATATGATGAGCCTTTATTTATCTCCGAAGCCCTATACAGTTGTTCGAACAGAATAGCGGAGGCCATTTCATGAGTGAGTGTCATTTTTGATATTGAAATCATACTATGTCTATGCTTAAATTCCTCACTGAATCCATCTACTGGTCCCACAGCGAATATTAGGCTGTCCCCCGATACGGAAGCCTCGGAAAGAAGTTCTGCCAATTGTAAGCTAGTAAACTGCTTACCAGACTCATCTAGCAACATTAGGTTCCCACTCTTGGATTCTATCTTTTCTTCATATTCTGAGGGGCTGGTCTTATCTGAATGAATCTCAATACCTATTCCTGATGATGAGATTCTCTTCGCATAGCTGTCTATCAGGTCCTTTGTTCCCAGTCCCTTGGGACGGCCATGAAGATGTACGGAAACGCGCCCCATGGTCTGAGGGAGGAGGAGGGGGACCTTTGACATTCGCAATGATGAATAGAGGCGACCTCTTGGTTGTGTTGAGAACTATGAGATGGTGGCCCTTTAGAAAGTGGGATAGGGAGAAGGTGAAGGATTCCCCTCATGTTAAGGGAACTAGAATGTGGCTCCAAGAGCTAAGATCTATCTGTGAGAAAAATTATCAGAATCCTTCTGCAGGACAGGCACTGGTTAGAGAAATGCAAGTAGAGTGGACTGATGCCAACAGAAGAGGAGACCTTGATGATATGCTATTACAGGGACTGGATAGGAGGGCCTTCCGGCTACTGAGAGCGAGTGGCGAAGAGTGGATTGGATGGCTCGATAATGAAAGATTCTGGGAACCTGGATGGAAAGGTGGATTCGAAACTGAGTGATTATTATGTGGTTCTGGATAGTAGTTTTCACAGTTGTAGGATCCGCATGCCTATGGTATAGTAGACACCAGCCCTTTCCAGAGATTAGTGGTAGATTCTCGGTCTTATTGCTGTCTATATCCATTCTTCTATGGATATCCAGTACGGCGCCCAGATCAACCTCAGAAGAAGTCCCGGCAATTGTAGCGGCTGTCATTGGGGGCCTAGGAGTAGTATTCGGAGTCAGGCACATGACGGTGACTCATCGAGATGTGATCGTGGCCCCCTTCGGAGGGATACTACTCTGTATAGGTTCAATAAGCCTGCTTTCAGATAGGTGGGGCGATTATGATCAGACAGAACAACTGATTTCTTTCGCTCTGGCTTCGGTTCTTGTGACCCTAGAGATATACCTGGCATTCAGAGGACTGGTAATAGGAGTTCAGGGGATTTCTTGGTCCAAATCTGGCCTGAGGCAGGTAAGGAGAGGCCTGCTGGAAGGCCCAAGAGGAGCTGTTTCTCATTTTGAGAAGTCATGGCATTCAGAGGACCAGTGGCTGACTGCAATGAGTCATGCCGCACTAGTATTGATTCACAGACATATGGGTGATTCTGAAAATGAGGAGTATCACGATTTGGAGCTTGAGAAACTAGGTGGTTGGGATTCGGTAGACGAGTCGTGGGCCGGAGCCATTCGGGAGGGGCTTTCCGAGCTTTGAGTTAGGGACTTTGATATTCTGACACCCGGTCGGAGGGCTGATGGTTCGGATAACGAAGGTTCACACTGGCGGGGGAGATGGGGGAGAAACCTCTCTTGTAGATGGCTCTAGGGTAGGAAAGGAGCATCCTAGAGTGTCAATCTATGGTACGATTGATGAGGCGAACTCAGCGATTGGCATCGTCCGTGCAGAGATAAATGAGAGGCTGGTCAAGACTGAGAGTGGCGAAAGTCGGCTTTTAGAGGCTGATAGAATGCTCGGCATAATCCAACAGGAGCTATTCGATGTCGGTGCCGAGTGCGCCTGTCCTCCGGGCGGTGTGCCTGAGCAGATGACCATAATCGGAGCAGATGCCGGGGAGAGGTTAGTAGAGGAGATGGATTTGATGCTTGAGGACTTGGAACCTCTGTCATCGTTCATACTACCCACAGGAACTCCCATGGTCGCTCACTTGCATATGGCCCGTACCGTTGTCCGAAGAGCTGAGAGGGAAGCCTGTGCACTACGCGAAGAGACCCGGTCAGAAGTGATTAGCTATCTGAATAGGCTCTCAGACCACTGTTTTGTACTCTCTCGCTGGCTTACCGGAGACGAGGGAGAGACGCTTTGGGTTCCGTTAGGAAAGAGAGATTCACGGAACAATTCCTGATTTTTTCATGTGCATAATTGCTGATCTGATTAGTTTCTTCTCTTGATCGAATGTGAGTAGGGACTCGGTTTCCTCATAGTTTAGCCATAGGTAGCTTGTATGCTCTTCTGAGAGCACTACATCAATTTCTTCAGTGGTGGCGATATACCAAAAAACCTGTTTTGAAGTATTTTTTCCTTTCTTTCTAAATGTATAATGTGTCCTATATTCCCATTTAGGATCGATATCCAGCGTACTAATTCCTGTTTCCTCCATCAGTTCCCTTGACGCTGTCGCATGATGACTTTCATCATCATCTTCGACGTGACCCTTTGGGAAGCTCCAATGGCCCTGTGGGTATTGGAGTAGTAGAATAGAATCGTAGTTTACCAGAATGAGTCCGCAGGAAGTCTCCATCACCTTGGAATCCGAGGGGGCCATGAGTGTAGTAGAGGCGTCATAGTCAAAAAATTACTCGTTGATATGACCAAAAGCACCTTTGAGTAGATAGTTTCTCAGAGTTTCATGGAGGTTGATCCGTTGTTATTAGACATACAGAGAATAGTAACTGATAGTGACTTGGATGGTGTGGTAACAGCTTCGATACTCAGGAGATGGTGGCCTGATTCAGAGGTAATTTTTGGACATCCTGGGGAGTTGCGTGCTGGACTGATTGACCATCTGATGGACAGGAAGACGGCAGTTTGCGATCTACCTAGACATCCGGAGTGTGGACTAAGTATCGATCATCATCAGTCAAACAAGCCTTTGGGAGATGAAGACGGCGTGGTATCTGTTTGGAGGGCCACTCCCTCGGCGGCAAGAATTGCTCATGATCTCCTAAAAGATCGGATTGACTTGTCTGACTTGGATGACCTGTTGGATTGGGTGGATAAGCTAGATGGAGGGGGGGTAACTAGAGAGGAGTACCTTTCTGATACTCCTGCGATTTGGTTGGGAAGGGTAATCGATGTTAGCGAGGGTACTGCTATGGTAGTTCTGGAGGGGTTGCAGAGGGGTGTCGGTATCGATGAGATCCTGAAAATTCCACTTATTTCTAGTAAGCTCGAGGAGAGGAAGCGTGAGCGTGAGACACTGACGGAAATAATCGCCGACAGGACCGTGATAATGGATAGGATCGCTGTTGCGAGGCTTGATGGTTTGGGAATGCGATCAAATGGTTATCATGTTACTGCATTCGCTGGTGACTCTTGCGATGCTTGTATAGTCATCCATGGAGAGATAGGGGCTTCGTTTGGAGATGATATTGGATATCCCGTATCAGCCTCTTTCTACACAAACTCGTTCCTACACAGGGATGGGGGGATTTACGACTTGACTGCCCTAGCAACGCATTTCGATCCTGATGGAGGGGGGCATGCAAATGCATGTGGGTGTAGGATAAAACCGCTGGACGACGGCAAGGTATTGGATAGGGCGGTCACTGAGGCTGACGTCCTGGAGAACATCTCTCAATGGCTCAAACTGTGGGCTGAACGCTAGTCTTCAGAGAGCGGGCCCACGCTTAGCAAGACGTAAAGCGACTGGGCCAACATAAGAAATCCTACCAAAGACAATACCAACCCGGTAGGCCTAGGTAGTATATCCTGCATGTTGTTTCCAGTGAACCATGCAATAGAGAGTATAACTACAGAGGACAGTAGTACCAGGTTGGCAGATTTTTTTGGTTCGGCCCATAGGTCCACCCAAGGGATGAGTCCTCTGCGCTTGAAGGTTATTCTGTACCACGAGATGTAAAGCAACACCATTGAAACGGACCCCATTAATCCCAGAGTGAAGGACTCTGAATCCCATGGCCCTGGAGTAGATACCTTCAGTGATACTACATTGAGCATTATGACCATGCCAACTATGGCTTGGGGCCTCCAATCGGGGGCACTGGCTTCGACCACATTGATCCCAAGGGGGTCCTGCGCTTGAATGCGACTAACAAGTGTATTACGCATGATGTTTCCCTATAGAGGCATGAAGGACGGTCTTGTATGGGAGGACTCAGTAGATGATGCTCATCTGGACCTTAGGTTCGAGGTTCTTAGAAAGGGGCTTCCGAGAGGCACAGAGCATTATCCCGGGATAGATGAAGACAGTAGAACAAAATTCCTCTGTGCGTATGACAATGGTAAGCTTGTGGGGTGCTCGACGCTACAAACAGACGAAAGAGAAAGATGTAGATTTAGAATAAGGGGGATGGCGGTGAGTCCTGAGTATCGGAACAAGGGAGTTGGATCTAGTATTGTCAAGAAGCTTCAGGATTATGCCTCTAAGCAAGGCAGCGGAATTTGGTGCAACGCTAGAATTAGGGCAGTTCCCATGTACAAGAGATGTGGTTTTGTCGAAGTATCGGATATCTTTGAAATTGAGGGAATTGGACTTCACTACGATATGGAATGGAAGATCTGACATCCTATCATTCAACCGATTTGTCGTCACTGTTACATTGGGCGTTGGGTTGATGAAAACCGCTAATGTAATGCTACTGAAGATTTGATGGAGCACGGACCGGGATTTGCACCCGGGTCCAGGGATCTGCAATCCCTTGCATAGCTACTCTGCCATCCGTGCCGCGTGTTCGCGACCTCCCTTCCTCTCTTGAAGGCTATCCGAGATTCGGCATACCTTCATGGTCGTCCTGCGCATCGGAGATACATGCCAGACATTTCTACAAGGTTCGAGGGACTCGGGGTTGGATTCGCACCATATCTCCAACCCCCGGGACCGGAGATAGTGAGATGGACGGTTGGAGAGCCGGGTTTTGCTACTCCAAAGAAAATACTGGACGTGGCCATTAAGGAGCTGGAGGCGGGCAACACGAAGTATACCAGAGGACCCGGTTCAATGGAATTATGCCAAGAGGTTGCGAGCTACCTGTCGAAGCATCATGATATCGAGGTTTCAGCTGAGGACGTGGTAGTTACTCCCGGGGCTAAGCAGGCGATGCTCTACTCGTTCTTGATCACCACAATGCCTGATGATGAAGTCATACTTCTCGCTCCCTCGTGGGCATCATATGAGCCAATGCTGGAGTTTATTGGCGCCAAGCCAGTACACGTACCTGTAAGGAAGGACAATTTTCACCCTGATATGGATGCAATACGCGCGGCTATAACAGACAGAACAAAGATGATTCTGCTCAATTCTCCTTGTAATCCGACGGGTGCGGTATTCACACCGGCGGAGATTCAGGAGATACTAGACATCGCCATAGAGAATGATTTGTGGATTGTATCAGATGAGATTTACTCGCGAATGGTCTGGGTTGAGTGGCCTCATGTATCGCCTGCGTCTCTCCCAGGGGGGATGGAGAGGACCATAGTGGTCAATGGGTGGTCAAAATCATGGGCGATGACTGGGATGAGGCTCGGTTTTCTGACGGGTCCTCCTAACGCTGTTAGGGCGGCTGTAAAAAGTCAGGCCAACTCTGCATCCCATGTGCCCACATTCATGATGGAGGCGGCCAGAGTAGCCCTGACCTGTGATGACTCAGTAGAGGAGTTCAACCTCGAGTACAAGAAGCGTAGAGAGATAATGAAGGCTGGTCTTTCAGAGCTACCTGGAGTTAGGCTAGTAGAACCGGAGGGTGCTTTCTACATCTTCGCCGATATTACGGGAACGGGCATGACGGATACTGAATTTGCCGATGGGGCGCTAGAAGCCGGGGTGCAGTTGATCCCTGCTTCTCTGATAACTGGGGGAGAGGGTTTCATCAGGGTATCTTATGCAACCAATGAGGAGGCCATTCACGAGGGTTTGAGTAGGCTCAGATCTTGGTTGCTACAGTAGAGAGCTTGAAATCCCACATCTGTACGAGTGGCTATGGAAGATGCCGAGTCGCGTGGGAGCCACATCTTCTTAGATTACCTAAATTACTCAAGTCCGAGCAAGGATGAGGGGGCATGGATATTGGATCTGATGAGAGCTTGTGTGAAGGAATCTGGCATCAGGGAAGTTCATTCTCATGTGGAGGTTTTCGACGGATCCGTGAGTCCGGCGGGATTTGCAGCGGTCGTTCTTATTGATGAGAGCCACGTAACCGCTCATTGCTACTCGGACGAAGGTTTGCTAGCAATTGATGTGTTCACCTGCGGATCGCATGATCCAGAGCATGTTGTGAAGCTAATCCATGATGGATTGGTTTCAGGAATAAAGGGTGTAACCTTAGCGAGGAAAGAGAGAGTCGATAGATTCTAGAGAGTGGTCGTATGAGTGTTAGAGATTTCGTTTCTGAGCATTTTCACCACTTCAATGCTGGAGAGTTAACTAGGTGTGGGAACTCTCTGAAGGAGTTTCTAGATGGAGGAGGGAGGCTGATAGTCACTCTAGCTGGGGCGATGTCAACCGCTCAAATAGGGAGGAGTCTCGGACCCGCAATCAAGTCACAGAAGATTCATGCTATCTGTTGTACTGGAGCTAATCTGGAAGAGGATGTCTTCAATCTGTTGGCACGTTCGAGATATGAAGATGTAAAGCACTGGAGGGATCTTAGTGCCGCGGACGAAAAGGAGCTCAGAGACAGAGGAATGAACAGGGTAACCGATGTGGCAATCCCTGAGGACGTGTTCAGGGAGATAGAGGAGGGGTTGATGTCTCTGTGGCAGGATGCATCAGAAGTTGGTGATCGTCGTTTCCCGCATGAGTACCTATACGATCTGATTATTCACGGAGATTTGGAGTTCGATATCGATTCAGGGAAGTCTTGGTTGGCCTGCGCTGCTGATGCCAATCTTCCTGTTTTCACCCCTGGGTGGGAGGACTCCACGCTTGGCAATATTCTAGCGGCGAGGGTTCTGGACAGGACAATCAAGGACTCTTCGATAATCAAGAGCGGTTTGGAGGGCATGCAGGCCCTAGCAGACTGGTATAGGGAGGATGACTCTCCCACTGGGATTCTTCAGATAGGAGGAGGAATTGCTGGAGATTTTGCGATTTCAGTGGTCCCGATGCTTCGACAGGATGTTGGATTGGATGTTCCTAGGTGGGCCTGGTTTGGGCAGATATCTGAGTCCCGACCTTCCTATGGGGGATACTCAGGGGCCCCTCCCAATGAGAAGATAAGCTGGGACAAGCTAGATGTCTCGACTCCAAAATTTGTTATCGAGTCTGATGCTACAATAGTCCTACCTCTTTTGCTATCCCTACTGGAATAGCTTGGAGTAGACTCCGCATTCTTCTGATATTCTGAGAAGCTGATTGTATTTCGATGTCCTGTCACTCCTTGCCGGGGCCCCTGTCTTAAT
>CETY01040529.1_pt1 | contig 17163 bp, 18 predicted proteins | sample 361551 | NCBI WGS metagenome assembly CETY01 (sample SAMEA2623135, study PRJEB7988) | marine metagenome | biome: marine biome (ENVO:00000447); feature: deep chlorophyll maximum layer (ENVO:xxxxxxxx); material: "saline water (ENVO:00002010), including plankton (ENVO:xxxxxxxx)" | depth 45 m | reverse complement strand
TACTCCTACACCTACACCTACACCACAAAATAGGACGGCTACCATAGCCTTCACAGGAGATATTCTCAGCCATTCGCCAGTCTTCGAAGCTGCCAAGCGCTACGGCGATACCGCAAAGGACTATAACTACTTACCGATGTTCTCTAAGATAAGTGAATTAATCCAAGGCGCAGATCTTGCAATCTGTCATCTCGAAACTCCGATCTCGGCCGATAATAAAGAACTTTCCGGGTATCCAATATTTAATGCTCCAAAAGAATTAGCCAATGACTTAGCAAGCGTGGGTTACAACGGTTGTTCCACGGCCTCAAACCATTCTCTTGACAAAGGGTCTAAAGGGGTGTTCTCAACGCTAGATCAATTAGAAGCGGCCGGTCTTAAATGGGCAGGCATGGCAAGAAATATGCAAGAGAAGCAGATACCCACCTTTTACCTAGTTAATGAAATCGTGATAGCGCATCTCTCTTACACATATGGATTGAACGGTTTCCTAATTCCAAGCAAACTACCATTTCTCGTCGATGTCATAGAGGCAGAGGCGATAATTGAAGAAGCAGCACTAGCACGACAATTTGGGGCTGATTACGTCGTTTTGAGCCTCCAGTGGGGAAATGAATATCAACATGACCCGTCACCTTTCCAACTAGAGCTCGCCGAAGAGCTACTCAACGATCCCAATATCGACATAATTGTAGGAAGTCATGCGCATGTAATCCAGCCAATTGGAACTATCAACGACAAACCTGTGATCTATGGTTTAGGAAATTTTTTATCAAATCAGTCATTCAATTGCTGTCCTGATGCTTCCCAAAATGGAGTGATCGTATTTGTAGAAATTGAGGGGCAACGCGGTGAAGTCCACACCACCAAAAAAATATCTGTAACACCAACAAGAGTCGATAGGTCAAACTATGAGATAGTTCCATTGTTTGATGAAATTATGAGTCTGGAGGTGGGGTCATATTTCAGAAATATATACGAACGCGCATTCAGTGAAACGATGACCTTGCTCGAACAGTTAGGGAGGGAGTTCGATCTGGAAGTCAAAGAGAGGGATTAGGGTCCCTGAAGGTTCTTCCTTCCTTGTCTCCGAACACTCACAATCGCCACAATAGGGAAAAGAACGAGAAGCCCTAACAGTGTGATTTGTAACGCTCCTCCACGGTCAGTGATGCTCTCAGGGGCAACTCCCGAACCAGGTTTAGGAATAATGCTGTTACCTTCATCATACTGATATACCTTAACCCCATCCCCGCTGTCATCTTGAGCATAAGCGATACCATGTGAGGCACAGTTAAAGGAAAGAAAGGCAAGCAAGATCCCTCCTACGGTGAACGCTCTTGCAATCCGAGAGGGGAGGAAATTCAAGGCCATAATATGTGTCATTACTCAATCTTAGGACTACGTTCAAGAGTGATGCATAGTAATACCGTCTCCAAAGTTTTTTTGTGGTGGGACAGTGAAAAAAGGGATCTTCCATGGCGAATCAGTAGAGATCCGTGGGCAATACTTGTCTCAGAATTTATGCTCCAGCAAACCCAAGCTTCTCGAGTTGTGCCGAAATACAACCTGTTCCTAGAGCGTTTCCCCAACCCATCCTTGTGTGCGAATAGCAATCCTGGGGAAGTTATTGAGCTCTGGAGTGGGCTTGGCTATAACCGAAGGGCGATCAATCTCTACCGAGCTGCGAAAACAATTACAGAAAAACATCAGGGGATCGTCCCCGATGAACTTTCGATTCTTTTAGACCTCCCTGGAATAGGTGATTATACCGCAAGAGCGATATTGGCTTTTTCGTATGAGCAGGATGTAGCTGTGGTTGATGTAAATGTGAAAAGAGTTCTCTCGCGTTTAGAAGGAAAGACCTTGTCTATGAAAGAAACGCAGAGTACCGCAGATCAGAATCTCCCTAAAGGTGAAGGATGGCGATGGAATCAAGCAATGATTGAAATTGGCGCAACAATATGCACTGCGAGAAAAACTCAATGTGGTAATTGCCCACTCAAGACAACCTGTGCTTGGTCGAAGGACCAAACAGCGCCCGACCCTGCTATCTCACCGAAGAGAAAGAAACTTGACACCTTCGAAGGTTCTGACAGACAAGGTAGAGGAAAATTAATCAATGCATTGCGTAATGAGCCAGTAATGGAAAAGGACGTCCCTCAAATATTAGGCTGGACAAATGACCTCGATAGATGCAAGCGTGTTCTGAGGAAACTAGAAAAGGATGGACTTGTCGTGATCACAGACTCAAGAAAAATATCTCTGCCTTCATGATTAACATATGAACGACCTAGTACCCCTTACCGCTGAGGAAGCCCGAAAAATCAACCTCGGTGCTCAAGGTTTTTCCCACGAAAGAACACCGGATGAAGCAAGCGCTGCTGAGCTTGAATCAATAATGAACGCCATGAAAGTCGTGCAACTTGACGCAGTGCCCATAGTGGTAAGGACCCAATACCTTCCCTTCTTCTCAAGGTTGGGAAATTATGAAATGAGCCTGTATGAAGAAATTGCATATAAGCAAGATAAATGGTTTGAGCTATGGGCTCATGAAGCGAGCATCGCACCAGTCAAAAGTGAGCCATTCTTTCGATTTATAAAAGATCGCGCCAAAAAAGGTGAAACATGGAAAGGGCTATACAAAGTAGCTACTGAAGAACCTGAATACGTCAAAACAGTACTTGAAGAAGTTAAACAACGAGGCCCACTAGAAGCGAAGCACTTAAATGATCCAAGATATATAAAAAAATCAGGGTGGGGAAGTCGGTCTGTTGGCCAACTCGCCTTAAATTGGCTATATCGGATAGGAGAAGTTGGAATTCGAAGAGGAAATAATTTTGAAAAGAAATATGACCTAATCTCTAATATTGTCCCGTCTGAGATTCTCTCACTTCCAAGCCCAACAGAAGAAGAATCATTAAAGAAACTCTACCTCTGGGCTACGAGCGCAATGGGTGTTGCAAGCGCAAGAGACATACAAGACTATTTTCGTACCCGCTCCTCTAATACCCGTACTTTGCTCCAAGAACTTCAAGATGAAGGTCTCCTTACAAGAGTAGAGGTGGAAGGTTGGGGTTTAGAATCCTTCGCTATAAGCGGTTTCGGCATCCCAAAAGAAATTTCGCCAACCTGTTTTCTGTCTCCATTCGATCCGATCATCTGGAACCGTGAACGTCTAAGAAGAATCTTTGGTTTTGATTACAAGCTTGAAATATATAAACCGAAATCGAAACGGGAATTTGGTTATTATGTGTTGCCCTTCATGCATAATGGTCAGATTGTAGCCAGAGTCGATCTAGCCAATAGGCGACAAACAGGTGTCCTGGAAGTTTTGGGGGCTTTCTGTGAACCCTCATATGATAGGGGAGCTATCTCTAAGCCTTTATGGGAAGAAATCTCACTACTAGCGACGTTCGTAGGGTGTCCAGTAATTCAAATCAAACGCAGGGGAAACTTGTCCCAACCATTAAGAATTGAACAAAAAATGACTAAGTAATAAGCGATGACACTATTTGCTTGAAGACGCTATTGGCAATCTCAATCATTTCTTCATCCGTTCTATCCTGAATGGGGTGAGACGTGAAAACGCAGGCGGGGGAAGAAGCTAAAGCTTCACATTGATCAACAGCCGCAGTAATAAACTGCTCAGTTGCAACTATCACTCCAGGAATGCCACGTTTTTCAAGATCGGTCATGTCATGCACACTGCATGTGGTGCAACTACCTCAATCTGCGAGCGCTTCAATCACAGCGTCGCATTGCGATGCTATCTCATGTCTCAAATCAACTGGAGCCGGTTTGGTGAAGGTTGGTTTGGTAAAGCGCTTTACATCTGCTCCTGCTTGAATGAGCAATTCCTCAAGTGCGTCCAGAAAAACATTCCCTCGAGGCTTGCTAATATCAAGCAAACCAATCGAAGACCCATCTAAAGTTCGAAGTCGTGCAGGGCTTACAACGAGTTCCTTAGTCACTTCTGATGTAGGGTCGAGGACTTTAATAGTCACTTTACGATCTCCTTCGTCGTATATTTGCTTCCCTTGTCGCCAGAAAGCCAACCAGCGATACTGGTAGAGAAGAGTCCTGCTCCACCACCACCAAAGACTATAATCAATCCGCCATCAGGTCTAAACTTGGGGAGTTCCATCCCAGCAAAGTCCTCAGGAAGCCCCTCGGCTATGCCGTTCGCTCCTCGGATTAGTTCGTCAGTGCTTCGAATAGAATGTTCAATTATTGCACGATTTAGATCTTCTTTAGACCAACCAGCGTCTGTGAATCGTGCCGCATGTTCAGGGCTGATTACCAAGATCGCATCCATCCCAAGGACAATCTTAGGATGACAATTAGAAAGGAGTCCCATAGCGAGGCTTCGCGCTAGTTCATCAGGGGATCGGGACAACTGATCGGTTATTAACCTAGGTCCTTCACCCGGGAAAACCGTTACTGTATTCTGTGAAGGCGAAAATCCCTGACTTTGGGAATAGGAGGACCAAGGAGACCCTTCCTCATCCTCAGCGAAACACAAACCTACTTTTGCTGGACTTCCATGAGTTGCTCGGTCTACCCCGCTGGGCTTTCCACCACCGACGTTCCTGATTGTTAACTGAACGGCTCTCCCTATTGTACTATTGGCACGATTGCCCTGACCAAGAAGGTTCATCCCAGAATTCATACCCACTTCATGGCGTATGGGACCATTCACAAACATCACAGGGCCAACTGGCATCGTAGTTGCTAGTAAACCATGCATATTGAATTCATCAGTGCAGACAGCCTCCAAAGCGGATAAGACGATTGGTAAATATTCAGGTTTGCAACCAGCCATGACTGCATTGATAGCAACCTTTTCTATTGAAAGATCAACAAGATTTGGAGGCACTGCTGCAAGGATTTCATCAGATGACCTAGTAGTTCCTTCAAGCATTCGTGATACACGTTCAGATGTTGGCGGAACTAAGGGAAGCCCGTCGGACCAACCTAACTCATACATTTTTTCAAACTCATCTTCAGTCGTTGCGAATTCAACTAAACGGCTACCCAATCCCGATCCGTATTTCTTTTCAAGCGAAGGAAGCAGGTCCGGGTTGACGCTAAGTGATCCGCATCCAGGGCTAAAATCTTGAAAGCTTTCGGAGCAAAGGTCAGGGAATTCACAGAAGTCTTCCCATTCACTTTTTAGCCAGCCAACAATTCTGCCTACTTCAACTCCATCCTCAAATTTTAATAATGAGGGGACAGTCTCAATGCCATATTGAAAACTTAATCGCAAGTTTGAATCATCAACAGTTATGTTTAGCGCAGGAAAATTCTTATTGTCTTGTGAAAAGATCGCATTGAGTTGACCTGAATCAGCAAATCTCGACAAAACTGGCTCGATTAACAAGCACGTAGGGCAATCCTCCTTAACAAAAGCGACATAACCATCTCTAAATAGTCCAAGGTCAGAGTCCATCAAAATAATATTAACATCGCTATTGAGGCACTACAAAGCCTCGTGTGATGCTGAGATGATATTAAGAGTAGGTTGGCGAGTGCCGCTACAGTTACCACACAGAACTCTGAGTAGCGTCTAACCTTATGAATTAGAGAAACGGAGATTACAATGTCAAACATGACCATAGAATCAGGAGACTTTCGGAAAGTCCTAGGCAAGTACCCAACAGGCGTTACGTTAGTTAGTTCTCAGGACGACCATGGACCTTTTGCGATGGTTATAGGGTCTTTCGGCTCGGTTTCACTTGATCCGCCGCTAGTTCAATTCATGCCTGCAAAAGAGTCAGGAACCTGGTCAAGAATCAAGAAGACTGGTAAATACTGCGTGAACGTACTTGGAGAACACCAACTTGAACTCAGTAACAGCTTTTTTGACAAAGAAAAAGATCCATTTGAAGCAATCCAATGGAGCGAAAGCACTCTTGGGTCCCCAATTATCGAAGGTTGCGTTGCATGGATTGACTGTTCAATAGGCGATGTGCACGAAGCCGGCGACCATTACATCGTAATCGGGGAAGTCCAAGGCATCGGCGCTACCGAGAAAGACGACGGCCCGCTCTTGTTCCTCGGAGGAGCCTACGGCTCATTTAATAAAGATATAGGAGGGAACTGATGCCGATTTATGCCCTAGGTGACTTGGAGCCAGTCATAGACTCATCTGCATACATCCACCCAGAAGCAGTCGTAATAGGAAACGTAACTATCGGCTCAGAGTCGTCAATTTGGGCTTGCGCTGTTCTCAGAGGCGATGATGGAGTCATAAGTGTAGGGAATCAAAGCAACATACAAGACGGCGCAGTAATACACACCACACCCATCTACGCAACAACCATTGGAGACAATTGCACGATAGGTCACCTCGCACATCTTGAAGGTTGCACGATTGAAGATGGAGCATTAGTAGGGACAGCATCAGTTGTCCTCCATGATGCAAGAATCCAATCCGGCGCACTTGTGGGCGCAAACGCTGTAGTCACGGGCGGCACGGTCGTTCCACCTGGGGCAATGGCTTTAGGAATACCAGCCAAAATACGTGAGGGTCTGGCAAATCAAGACGAAATTCGTTTAGGTGTTGAGTCATATGTCTCACGCGCAAAATGGTTCCGCCAGGAACTTCGTAGAATAGACTAAATAATATAAGTAGTTAACTCTTCTAAATAACTAGAACTAAGGTTATTATGATTGAAGGCAGAAACCCCAAAGGTAATTTATGACCCAAGCAAACACTGAAATTGATCTAAGTAAATATCAACTTGGGTGGAGTGATGACGAAGATTATGTGTTTAAACCCACCAGAGGATTAAATGAAGACCTAGTTCGAGAAATTTCCTGGATGAAAGGCGAACCAAACTGGATGCGCGATTATCGCGTAAAGTCACTCAAACAGTTTGAGAAAAGACCAATGCCTCATTGGGGTGGCGATATGTCCGAAATTTATTTCGATGACATCTATTACTACATAAAACCAAGCGAAGCCGTCGTTGATGAGTGGGAAGACGTCCCTGAGTCAATCAAAGATACCTACGAGAAGTTAGGTATCCCCGAAGCAGAAAGAAAATACTTAGCTGGAGTAACGGCACAATATGAATCTGAGGTCGTCTATCACAAAAATCGTGAAGATCTTGAAGCGCAAGGCGTCATTTTCTGTGACATGGACACTGCTCTGCGCGAATACCCGGAAATCGTCCGAGCGTACTTTGGCAAAGTTATCCCTTCAAACGACAACAAATTCTCTGCATTAAACTCTGCAGTCTGGTCCGGTGGCTCATTCATTTACGTCCCTGAAGGAGTCGAGGTGGAAATGCCATTGCAAGCATACTTCAGGATCAATGCAGAGAACATGGGTCAATTTGAACGAACTCTAATCATTGCTGATAAAGGCTCAAAAGTGCATTACATTGAAGGCTGTTCAGCCCCTGTCTACAGCACTGACTCGCTTCACTCTGCGGTAGTGGAAATTATTGTCAAAGAATCCGCTCGAGTTACCTATACAACAATCCAAAATTGGTCAAACAACGTCTTTAACCTCGTAACAAAGCGGGCAATTGTAGAAGCTGAAGGCCATATGGAATGGATTGACGGAAATATAGGCAGTCGACTCACAATGAAATACCCTGCAGTCGTTATGGTAGGGCCAAAAGCATCAGGTGAAGTACTCTCTGTCGCATACGCTGGGGAAGGTCAACACCAAGATGCCGGAGCGAAAATGACCCACGCAGCCCCAGAAACGACTTCAAAGATTGTTTCAAAGTCTATTTCAAAAGATGGCGGCAGATCTAGCTACCGCGGACTAGTCCGAGTAGAGGATGACGCATATGGGTGCAAAAGCCACGTACAATGCGACGCGCTAATTCTCGACGAAGATTCAATAAGCGACACTTACCCTTACATGGAAATCGGGTCAAAGGATGCAGTAATTGGTCATGAAGCTACCGTATCTAAAGTCGCAGACGAGCAACTCTTTTACTTGACAAGTAGAGGCCTAACTGAAGAACAAGCAACCGGAATGATAGTTAACGGTTTTATTGAGCCGGTCACTCGAACTCTTCCAATGGAATATGCAGTTGAATGGAGCAGGTTAATTGAGCTACAGATGGAAGGTTCTGTAGGTTAAGCTCAAAGAGTCCAAGAAAGCTCAAGGGCCTCAACCAAACCATCTTGTTCAACGGCCCTAACCACATAATCGCAGGAGTTAAGAACATCCGAGTGTGCATTCCCCATCGCAACAGAGTGCCCTACAACCTTGAGTGCATCAAGATCATTTAACCCATCACCTACCATCATCACCTCTGAGGTATCAAGAGATAGCATTTCGCACATCCTTAAAATAGCAGACCCTTTATTAACCCCTTCTTTTGTTATGGATATGAAGGCTACACCTTCCAGAACAGGAGAAGTAGCGACGGACACGTTTCCCTTACCAGACATTGATTCAAGAATCTTAGAAACTTGCGATTCATTCACAACAAACTGGACTCGCACTACAGGTTCGGCAAGATCTGATGGCCCCCCAACTTTAAAATCACAACCCAACATCTTAGAATGAGCGACAGCCAGGGGGTGTCCAGTTAGCGAGTCATCCATCGACCGATAGTCATCGGGGGAATAGTATTCAAGCGCCCACCCATGGATATCAGAAAGTTCCGTACCAATGTGGATGATATCCTCTGGCAAAGCTTCTCCAAGAGTTTCACTGCTTCCAGTATGCACAAGTGATGCGCCCGCATGAAAAATATGCCACCCATCAGGATTTAGCAACGAGGCATAATCGACAGTTGGACCCATAGCACCACGCGCCGTTGAGAGCGCCAAAGATTGTCCTAAAGATCGGGCATGCTTAATCGCATCCAAAACATCGCTAGTTGGTTCGCCTGATTCACCAATCAGTGTCCCATCAACATCAATACACACCAACCGCAACATAAAGCAAGCCTACTAAAAAATGAAAAGATAAACATCAGTAAAGGCACACTCTTGCGTGAATCCTTGTCAAGCCTAAGGCAGCTTCCGATAAGATTAAGAAGCGCTAGTAAACCCCCATATGTGAGGAAAAATTGAATCAAAGCGAACTATTAGAATCATTCAAAGGCGAAGAATGGCTTAAGGAAACAAGGAAGTCAGCTTTAACAAGTGCCGGAGAATTGAAGTTCCCAACAGGGCAACAGGAAAAGTGGAAATACAGTCCTATTCATAAATTATCCCTTGATGAATATAAACCTATAACTCTTCCTCCCTCTCAAACCAGAAATCCCGAACACACAAATTGCATTGAGCTACTTGATGGTCATCTAATAGGAGAGGTCACTTCTGATAACTATGAAGTCAAAAAGTTGAATCAACTATCAGAGCCCTTCAATTTTTCTACTCCCTCTGACTTCTTTTCTCAATTGAATACTGCCTTATCTCCAGATCCCGTTTTGATTGAAATACCGAAACTTGCTCAGATAAAGAAACCAATCATTATCCTCAATTCAGTTTCAACCGACTCTGGAATGTCGTTTCCTAAAATATGTATAAGGGTTGGAGACGGTGCCAATGTGCAGATCGTTGAAATATTTGAAAGCGATGAAGTCAAAGCACTCTCAGTCCCTGAAACGGTAATAGAAATCGGAAATGACGCAAACGTAAAATATCAACAAATTCAAGCCAACCAAAGGCAGGTCTGGCAGCTAGGAAGACTAGATATTAGCGTCGGAAAACAATCTGAGTTCAATGGCGCATCTGTGGGTTTGGGTGGTGCCTATTCAAGAATGGAAACAACGTGTCGCCTGAATGGACGAGGGGCATCCGGAACACTTTCCGCTATATATTTGGGGGATAAAGAGCAAATTCTTGACTACAGAACGTATCAAGAGCACATAGGAAAAGATACTCAAAGCAACCTTTTATTTAAAGGAGTGCTTGATGACAGAGCATCGTCAATTTACACAGGGCTTATACAGGTCCATAAAGAAGCATCTGGAACAAATGCCTATCAAACCAATCGTACGATAAAACTAAGCGAAGACACATGGGCTGAATCTGTCCCCAATCTCGAAATTGAAAATAATGATGTTCGTTGTAGCCATGCTTCAACAGTGAGTCCGGTTGATGATGACCAACGTTTCTACCTTGAGAGCAGAGGAATCCCCACAGAGTCAGTAGACCAACTAATTGTTCAAGGATTCCTCAATGAAGTGGTACAAAAACTACCTATAGAAAGTGTGAACGATACTATCCTCCAAATGCTACTAGAGAAGCAACAGACAGGAGGTCTCTAGTGGCTATTGCCAATCAGCATTCTGGCCCTACCCACACTAAAGAGTGGGAGTTGCTTTGCAGAGTGAGCGAACTTAAAAACGGAGAGCCAACGCGGATAGAGATAGGCGATTTAAAGCTTTCCGCTTCTAAAATTGACGAATCTGTCTATGTGGTTAGTGACATGTGTACACATGCAAATTATTCATTGTCCGATGGACCCTTACACTTAGAGAACTTAAGAATTGAGTGCTGGAAGCATGGTGCCCAATTTTGCCTCTCAACAGGTGCAGCATTAAACCTGCCAGCAACAAGACCTCTCGATACGTTTCCTACAGAAATACGTGGAGAAGACGTTTACATACATCTTTCCAAGAAAGGGCAACAATGAGCGAGCTAATCATTACTGATCTCCATGCCAAAGCAGAAGATAAAGATATTCTTTCAGGAGTAAACCTCACAATACGATCAGGGGAAGTGCACGCACTCATGGGACCAAATGGTTCAGGTAAATCAACACTCGCACATATCCTTATGGGAAGACCAGGTTACGAGATAACTCAGGGAAAAATTGCTCTTAACGGCGTAGACATTACGAATAAACCGACATGGGAACGAGCACAATTGGGCCTTTTCCTAGCCATGCAATACCCAGTTGAAATCGACGGGGTAACACTATTGGACCTATTGAATGAATCATCATCTGACATTTCCAACATCGACGAACTAATTTCAAAGGAGGCTGACCTTTTAGGGCTTGAAAAGATTGATATGGCTCGTGGCGTTAACTCAGATATGTCAGGGGGCGAAAAGAAAAGAATGGAAACTTTACAACTAGTCGCTCTCAAACCACAGATAGCAATTCTTGACGAACTTGATTCAGGGCTAGATGTAGATGGCCTCAAAATTGTAAGTAGCCGAATAGAGAAAGCCACAACAGAGGACGACCTAGGTGTACTCGTAATCACCCATTACAGTCGACTACTCGAAGAATTAAAGCCGGACCATGTTCATATTTTTGTCAATGGTAGGGTCGTTGATTCTGGGCCTGCTGACCTTGCAAATGAACTTGAGAAGACGGGGTACGAAAAATGGACTACCTCATTAGAAACCTCTGTATCACTAGGAAGTCTCTAAGCCATGTCCCAGCCCGACAGGAAAGAAATACTTTCCAAGGATGACATGCTAAACGGTAAATATGAAACACTCACATGGGAAATTTCAGAAAAAAGCCTAAGCAAGACTTTCGTATTCGAAGACTTCACAGAAGCCTTTGCCTTCATGTCTGAAGTTGCAAAAATTGCCGAAGAACTTGACCACCACCCAGATTGGTCTAATAGTTGGAATACAGTTGAGATTTCAATCACAAACCATCAGGCCGGTGGGATAACTGAAGTGGATCTCTGTATGTGTGCAAGGATCGAAGAAACGGCAAAATAATGGGGGAACTGAAAGAAAGCAAAGTTGCAATCGTAACAGGAGCAGCTTCGGGAATAGGGGCTTCCTTAACTCGCCACTTAATAGATAACAATCATCACGTGTTGGGTGTTGACATAAACCCAACCAAACTCGATGCGCTCAAAGAGGATACAGGATGTGCAACAATAGTTGGAGACATCGCCAGCGAAGAGTTCAACCAAGCAATGGCTAGTCATGCTAATGAACTATTCGGAAGATTAGATCACGTGTTTCTAAACGCAGGTATCTTGGGAAGGAACATCGAACTTCAAGGAACTGAATTCAAGATCAAAGACCTTGAACATGCCAGATACCAAAAAACAAGATCCATTAATTTTGACGCAGTGGTTTTCGGAACGTCAGCAACCAGCCCTTACCTCACTAGTACAGGTGGAGGATCCATCGTGGTAACAGCCTCAATTGCAGGACTTACCGCTTGGAATCGCGACCCATTTTATACAGCTACAAAACATGCGGCTGTAGGTTGGGTTCGCGGAATCGCACCCGCACTTCAATCTCAAAAGGTCTCAATAAACGCAATATGCCCAGGAGGAGTAGCGACACCGCTTGTTGGGTTAGAGCGTCTTGAATCTGATAACCCAAACTTGCTAAACCCTGAAGAAGTCGCACACGCAATACTCGATATAGCTCAAGGAAATTCGACAGGCAAAGCTTTCGTAATCAAAGCGGGACAAGAACCACTCACCCAAGTATATGACTTCACAGCCATCGAAGGGTTTCCTGTTTAAAGGGGGTAACAATGAAATTTTCACGGCAGACAGCAATCGTCGGAATAGGGGCAACAGAATTTTCAAAAAACTCTGGCCGAACCCCAATGCAACTGGCAACAGAATGCAGCTTAAAGGCTTGCGAAGATGCCGGAATAGAGCCATCACTCATTAACGGAATTTCAGTCTTCAGCGCTGAAAAGAATACAGAAATTGAAGTCGCAAGAAATTTAGGCATACCTGAACTCACCTTCTTTTCAATGATTCACCATGGCGGAGGGGCGCCCGGAGGTGTCATACAACAAGCCGCCATGGCGGTGGACTCGGGCGTCGCTGACTACGTTCTCGTATACAGGGCGTTCAATGAAAGATCTTGGCACCGCTTTGGGACAGGAGTTCAAGGACGTCATCAGAGCCCCGAAGCATTTGATGTGAGCTTCAGCTGGAGCTCACCATTCGGATTACTCACTCCGGCCTCATGGGTAGCAATGTATGCGACTCGATACATGCATCAATACGGGGCAACAAGCGAAGATTTCGGAACAATCGCAGTGACAGACCGAAAACACGCAGCAAACAACCCCGCCGCATTCTTTTACCAAAAACCAATAACACTCGAAGACCACCAAAACAGTCGATTTATAGTTGAGCCCTTGCACCTACTCGACTGCTGTCAAGAGAGTGACGGGGGACAAGCTCTTATCGTTACAACCCTTGAGAAGGCAAAAGGCCTTAAGCAAAAACCAGCAGTCATAGCAGCAGCAGCTCAAGGAGTTGGAAAAGATCAACACATGATGAAGTCTTACTTTCGAGAAGACATCACAGGAATACCCGAAATGGGTGTAGTAGCAAGGCAACTTTGGGACGCCAGTGGTCTTGGCCCAAAGAATATCCAGACAGCTACAATCTACGACCACTTCACACCGCTAGCGTTACCACAATTCGAAGAATTCGGATTCTGTGAGCGAGGAGAAGCAAAAGATTTCATCAAAAATGGAAATATTGAAATCGGCGGTGAACTTCCAATCAATACCAACGGTGGTCAATTAGGAGAAGCTTATATTCACGGAATGAACGGAATAGCTGAAGCCGTAAGACAAATCCGAGGATCCTCGGTTAATCAGGTCCAAGATGTTGAAAATGTCCTTGTAACTGCAGGAACAGCAGTACCAACAAGCGGACTAATCTTAACTCAGCCAGAGTAATGCAAGACTCTGAATTCGATACGAAGGGCACACGATAAATGTGACAGACCCACTTGCTAAACCAGCAACCAAATACACCATAGAAGCCAATCAAAATGCCGGAGCCCTCATTAACTTTGATGACGTTAATGACTTTAAGAGGGCACAACAAGGTCTTATCGCTACTCACCAGACAGGCCGGATTGAACTTGACGGAAGAGCTGTCTGGGATACATCTTCACATGACTTTCTCCGAGAAGAAAAACAATCACCCGAAACCGTACACCCTGGCCTATGGCGACAGGGACAGCTCAACGCCATCCATGGGCTCTTTGAAGTTGCTGAAGGAGTCTGGCAAGCAAGAGGCTATGACATATCAAATATCACTTTTATAGAAACCTCTAATGGGTGGCTTATCATTGACCCACTCACAACGAGCTCCACCGCTGCAGCATGTCTCGCCCTTGCAAATAATGTATTGGGTGAGCGACCAGTTCATACGGTCATTTATACACACAGCCACCTTGACCACTTTGGAGGCATTCTTGGGGTTACAACTCAAGAGGAAGTTGATGCAGGAAATGTGCGAATCATTGCTCCTGAAGGCTTCCTTGAGGAAGTAGTCAAAGAAAACATAATTGCCGGTCCTATTATGGCTCGTCGTGCACATTATCAATTTGGTCCGCTCCTACCAGCATGGGCACAAGGACAGGTTGATATTGGGTTGGGGCAATCGCTGCCACTTGGAGCCTCACACCTCATACCTCCCACAGAGACAGTGTACGAAACAGGGACCGAACTAGACATAGACGGGTTGAGAGTGCTATTTCAAAATACTCCTGATGCTGAAGCCCCATCAGAAATGAATTTCTTTTTCCCGAAAAAAAATCTTCTCTGCATGGCTGAGAACTGCACACATACTATGCATAACCTCTACCCAATCCGTGGGGCCCAAACACGCGATGCCCTTGCATGGAGCAAGTACATTAATGAAGCTCTTCTCCTCTGGGGTGAATACACCGAGACCATGTTTGCAACGCATCATTGGCCTCGATTTGGGAAAGAGGATGTAATAGGCTTTCTGTCTCTCCAAAGAGATGTATACCGGTGGCAGCATGACCAGACAATGCGACTAGCTAACATGGGATACGTACCCACAGAGATAGCTGAAAAACTTCAACTACCAAGTGAATTCCTGAAAGAATCTCACGTGCAGGGCTACTACGGAACTGTCTCACACAATACAAAGGCTGTCTATACAAAGTATTTAGGCTGGTATGACGGTAATCCTGCGAACCTCAATCCTTTACCACCAGTTGAAACTGGTCAAAAGTATGTTGAATATATGGGAGGAACCGAAGAGCTCGTTGACAAAGCTACGAAAGCTTTTGAAGAAGGAGATTATCGTTGGGTAGTGCAAGTAATGAACCACGCAGTTTTTGCTGACCCAACCAATGCTGAGGTAAGGAACCTTCAAGCTGATGCTTTCGAACAATTGGGCTACCAGTCTGAGTCAGGGACTTGGCGAAACGCATATCTCACAGCAGCACGAGAACTACGGTATGGGTCGCTGCGTATACCCGCATCAATGGGACGACAAATAGCTCATGCAATCACAATTGATCAGCTCTTTGACATGATTGGTGTACGGTTTAACCCTGAAAAATTTAATTCTGGGCCATCGGTTATTAACTGGCACTTTTCTGACTTAGAAGAGGACCACGTGCTCGGCATTCAAAATTCAACAATTTACCATAACCCAAACACAAGCGACGATAAGGCAAATACAACTATAACAACCACGAGGAAGACGATATCTCAAATACTTGGCGGGCAAACTACTTTGAACGAAATGATTAAGGCGGGCGATTTCTCTATCCAAGGTAATGAACTCCTAGTAGAGAACTTTTTCGATTCGCTTGAATCTTTTGTAACTGCACCGCTTATTGAACCTAAGTAACTATTAGAGGCTAAGTAACGGTTTGTAAACGAGCAGGATTGTTAGCCCTTAGCTATTATTGCTTAATAGAATTAGTGGATAAGCCAGTTAATTATTTATTATTTATTACTTACCCTTGGATTTCATCAATAGATTGAGTCAGGGTATTCCACGCGAGTGTTGCACACTTTATTCTTACTGGATATTTGACTACCCCTTGAAGTGCTTCCAAGTCGCCTAGGTCAATGCCAGAGGCAGAACTCTCTGCTTCTTTTCCAGATAGTTCGCTCTCATATATGTCCATCATCTCTTTAAAGGCATGGATAATTTCTGCAGCTTCAGTGACGCTCTTTCCTTTTATGATCTCAGTCATCATTGACGCAGAGGCTTGACTAATTGAGCACCCCTGCCCACCAATTTTTATATCTTCAATCTTTTCATCAATTAACGAAACGTAAACAATTATCTCGTCACCACATAATGCGTTGAATCCTTCACAGCGATGAGCGGGTGGAGGAAGCTCCCCTTGGTTTCTGGGAGACCGATAGTGATCTAGGATGATCTCTTTGTACAGGTCGTCAAGTGAAGACATAGTTACAAATTAATTATAGGGTAAAAAGATTACGTACTTTATGTAATCCTTCAACCAAGGCATCAATATCAGCTTGGTCGTTGTATAAGTACATGGATACGCGAGAAGTAGCTCCAACGTTTAAGACTTGCATTAACGGTTTCGCACAATGATGTCCGGCACGTATACATATATTTTCTTCATCTAGAACTTGCGAAATATCATGGGGGTGAGCTCCGTCAAAAGTGAAGGAAATTACGCCCCCACGTTCATTTGCAGCTTTGGGGCCAAAAATTGATATCGTTTCTCCAAATTCCGAAGCCAGTTTCTCAAGAGCATAATCGGTTAATTCAATTTCATGATTTCGGATTTCGTTCATGCCGATATTAGATAGGTAATCAATAGCAGCATCTAATCCAGCGGCTTCGGCGACCATAGGTGTACCGGCTTCAAACTTCCAAGGTAACTCATTCGTTGAGAACCCTTCTTTCGTTACGTTAAGGATCATTTCTCCGCCGCCAAGGAAAGGTGGCATAGAGTCAAGTAAGCTTTCCTTTCCCCAAAGAACGCCAATTCCCATAGGCCCAAGTAATTTATGTCCAGTGAAAGTGAGAAAATCAATCCCTAAAGCTTGAACATCTGTGTAACTGTGGGGAGTATATTGACTTGCATCGGCGTGAACTACCATCCCTAATTCATGAGCCCTTTCAGTCAGGTCTTGCACAGGGGTAAAAGTGCCAAGGACGTTGGACATTGCAGCGAAGCTCAGAAGTTTCGCACCGTCAATAAGCTGGTCAAAATCTGATAAATCAAGGTGCCCGTTATCATCAATCTTGATCCACCTGATCTCAAAGCCCTTTTCTGCAGCGAGCATTTGCCATGGCACAATATTTGCATGATGCTCTAACTCCGTTAAAACAATTGCGTCACCACTCGAAAGATTTTCTCGACCCCAAGTGTTAGAGATCAGATTCATCGCTTCGGTAGCATTCTTGGTGAACACAACTTCTTTCCTTGAATTCGCATTAATAAAGCTTCGAACTTTATCTCTAG
>CETY01178267.1_pt1 | contig 17171 bp, 5 predicted proteins | sample 361551 | NCBI WGS metagenome assembly CETY01 (sample SAMEA2623135, study PRJEB7988) | marine metagenome | biome: marine biome (ENVO:00000447); feature: deep chlorophyll maximum layer (ENVO:xxxxxxxx); material: "saline water (ENVO:00002010), including plankton (ENVO:xxxxxxxx)" | depth 45 m | reverse complement strand
TTCACAGTAGACTATACAGGTTTCGGTTGGTTATTGATTAAGAAAGGTGTCTTTGAGCATGGTGAAATGAAGTATCCATGGTTCGCACCCAAGATGCAAGTCTTCGAATCAGGAGAAGTGCAAGACATGTGCGGTGAGGACGTTTCTTTCTGTCTTGATGCCAAGGAAGCAGGTTTTGAAATCTGGTGCGATCCTCGAATTCGTGTAGGACATGAAAAAACAAGAGTCATATAAGTATAATATCCTCTGTAACGACTCGATAATCTTCGAGAACCTTACAGAGGAAGAATGCTTTGATAAACTTGAAGACTTAGCACAAGATTATTATGATACTGGCATACCCCACCCAACAGATTTAAAAACAGAAATAGTAAAATGACTGTCCCATATACAACCAAATGGAGCATTTGGACAATGCAAAGAGAAATAGACGATGGTTACGTCTATGCAGTAGATGTTGTAATAGTAGGTATTGCTAATAATGATCCTACTCATGCAATCCAATTTACAGAAACCTGTAGACTCAAACGTCCTGAAGGTGCTATGATACCATATGAGGATCTTACTGAAAGTCAAGTCTTAGAATGGGTAAAGGCACAATGGTCATGGGAATGTATGCATGGATTTAATAAACCATGGATGTCAATACTTAATGGATCCTTTGAAACTTTCTTTAATAAACCTAAAGTTGCAGGTGGAGTACCTTGGACACCTAATGTGGGTGTCGGAACTACTTAAATTACTAAAAAATTATGGCAAAAGCAAAAACTGGACTTAATGGAGATATTTTCGTTGAGTCAATACCCAAAAAATCTCGTCAAGGACACGGGAAACACTCAAAATACTCGGCAACATCCCGTAACTCGGCTCGTAAAAGGCGTAGAGGGCAAGGAAAATGACTAAAAATGCTCCTTCGGGGGCATTTTTTAATGCTTAATAAATATTTCAATAAAATGAGTATAAATAAATCTAGAAAACTGCTTAAAATGAATGAAAACAAGGATATCTAGATCATTTAAAGATATTAGTCTGTCCTTTAACATGCATCCTGTAACAAAAGACATCTCAGTACTCAAAGATGCGAACGCAATCAAGAGATCTGTAAGAAATTTAGTCCAAACTATCCCTAGAGAGAGGTTTTTTAACCCAAATTTAGGTAGTGACGTTAGATCTAGTCTTTTTGACTTCGTAGATTTTGGTACTGCCTCAGTCATACAGCAACAAATTGAGACAACAATAGATAATTACGAACCAAGAGTAGATAATTTGGAAGTTGAAGTACTTCCTAGACCAGATAGCAATGAATTTGAAGTAAATATATACTTTGATGTCATTGGACAGCAATTTCCTACCCAAGCATTTCAATTCATATTAGAAGCCACAAGATAATATGCCTGTTACTAAATTTACAAACCTAGATTTTGAGCAAATAAAGACATCCATTAAGGATTATCTTCGTGCAAACTCGAATTTTACCGATTTTGACTTCGAAGGTTCTAATTTTTCCGTCTTAATTGATACTCTAGCGTATAATACCTATATTACAGCGTTTAACTCCAATATGGTAGTTAATGAGTCTTTCTTAGATTCAGCAACTGTCAGGGAGAATGTTGTTTCGTTGGCAAGGAATATAGGTTATGTACCACGCTCTAGAACCGCTTCTAAGGCATCTGTTTTTATTAATAATATCAGTAATGTATTAACCCCTACATTAATCTTAAAAGCAGGATTAGTGGGTACTGGGAATCAAGATAATACAACCGTTAGTTTTTCTATACCAGAAGATATAGAAGTATTTGTTGATGCTAAATTTGATATTGATGGTACCCAGTTAGATGGAACAGCAACATTTGGTACTAGAAATGAACCTATTGAAATATATCAAGGAACATATTTAACTAAAACGTTTATTGTTAATCAATCTTTAGATCAAAGATTTATATTAGACAATTCTTTTATTGATACTTCAACACTGTATGTGTATGTTGCAGATGCAGAGCAACAAAACACTGGTTTAATTGGTACTCCATATAAGAAAATTGATAATATTTTAAATATTGATAGAAATTCAGAAACTTTCTTAATACAAGAAATACAGGATGAAAGATATGAACTTTTGTTTGGTGATGGTATTTTTGGTAAAAAAATAGAAAATGGAGCAAAAATAACAGTACAATATATTGTTACTGATGGTACACAAGGAAATGGTTCTGAAAACTTTGTATTTTCTGGAACTTTAGAGAGTGCTACAGGAACACCATTTACAAATACTGGTAATAATCCCATTATAAACACTGTTTCACGTGCTGGTAATGGTGGTGATATAGAAACTATAGACTCTATTAAGTATTTTGCTCCTAGACTCTATGCAGCACAATACAGGGCGGTTACTGCAAGGGATTATGAGTCTATAATACAACAAATTTACCCTAATACTGAAAGTGTATCTGTTGTTGGGGGAGAAGAATTAGATCCACCTCAATTTGGTACTGTTTTTCTTACTATAAAACCTCAAAATGGTGATTTTGTATCTGATTTTGATAAAACAAGAATATTATCAGATTTAAAAAATTATTCCTTAACTGGTATAAATCAAAAAATTCTAGATTTGAAGGTTCTTTATATTGAATTAGATTCTTACATTTATTATGACAATTCTAAAGTAGAAGCTATTGAAGAATTAAAAACAAAGACTATTAGTGGACTTACACTTTATTCTAATTCAGTTGACATCAACAAGTTTGGTGGAAGATTTAAATATAGTAAAGTTTTAGGTGTAATTGATAATATCAATACTGCTATAACTTCTAATATAACAAAAGTAAGAATTAGGAGAAATTTAAATGCATTATTAAATCGTTATGTTCAATATGAACTTTGTTTTGGAAATCAATTTAATGTAAAACCAGAAGGATTGAATATTAAGAGTACTGGATTCACTGTTTTGGGTGTATCAGAAACTGTATATTTAACAGATACTCCAAATGCAGATAAATTGACTGGTACAATATCAATTGTTAAAGAATTGAATAATGATAAGATAGTTGTTGTTGAAGAAGCAGGAACTGTTGATTATATAAAAGGTGAAATTAATTTAACTACAATTAATATAACATCAACAGTGAAATCTAATAATGTAATAGAGGTACAAGCATTTCCAGACTCAAATGATATTATTGGACTTAAAGATTTGTATTTAAAATTTAGCATATCTGATAGCACCATAAATATGGTAAAAGACACTATTTCATCTGGCGATCAAATATCTGGTGTTGGTTATAAAGTTACTTCTAGTTATACAAACGGAGATTTAATAAGGGCATGATATCTACGGGAATTGATAAGAGAGTTCAGATACAACAAATTGTTGACAATCAGCTTCCAGAATTTGTACTATCCGAAAGTCCAAAAGCAGTTGATTTTCTAAAACAATATTATATTTCACAAGAATATCGTGGTGGTCCAGTTGATATTACTGATAATTTAGATCAATATTTAAAATTAAATAATTTAACTCCAGAAGCAGTAGTTGGATATACTACAATTACTTCTGGAATTGGAACTGATAATGAAACTATCAACGTTGATAGCACTAAAGGATTTCCTGATCAATATGGTCTTTTTAAGATTAATGATGAAATTATTACATATACTGGATTAACAACTAATAGTTTTACTGGATGTGTTCGTGGATTTAGTGGAATAACAACATATCATCAAGAGAACGCTCCAGGAGAATTAGTATTCTCATCAAGTGAAGAGTCTACTCATCTTGAGAATTCACGTGTTCAAAATTTAAGTGCTTTATTTTTAAAAGAATTTTACAATAAAGTTAGATTTTCTCTTACACCTGGTTTAGAAAATAGTGAGTTTGTTCCTGGATTAGATGTTAATAATTTTATAAAAGAAGCAAGAGGTTTTTATGAATCAAAAGGAACAGAAGAATCATTTAGAATTCTTTTCCAAGTATTATATGGTGTCGATCCAAAAGTTGTTGATCTTGAAGAATATCTAATTAAACCATCTTCTGCAAAATATGTTAGAAGAGAAAGAATAATTGCTGAAAGTTTATCAGGAAATCCTTTAAAATTAAAAGGACAAACGATAACAAAAACTGCAGATTCGCTTACATCTGCATCAATATCTGAAGTTGAATATCTTAGTGGTATTTCTACAACATCTTTTTATTATTCTTTAGACGTTTTTATTGGATATGATGATGAAGAGTATATTACTGGTAGTTTTAATGTTCCAGGAAAAACAAAAGCTATAGGTGATGTATCTATTGGTTCTTCTATAATTACTGTAGATTCTACTGTTGGATTTGGAGCTACTGGTACTTTAGTTTCTGGTATTAATACACATATTGATTATACTGATAAAACTATCAACCAATTTTTAAATTGTACTGGTGTAACTGGAATTATTACATCTACTAATGTTGTTAGATCTAACGATACAATTATTGGTTATGAGAATGGTGATATATCTAAACCTGTTGAGTTAAGAATAACTGGAGTTCTTGCAGAATTTATTCCTGATGATAATACGAATTTAGTTATAGAAGGTGAAAGAATTCTTGTTAAAAGTTTAGGTGAGAGAATAGAAAATCCAATTATTAACAAAACTAATAAGGAAGTTCATTTTAATTCTTGGATTTATAATACTGCTGCTAGTTATCAATGTACAAATGAGGTTACTGGTATATTTGATGATGCGACATTACCTTTAATAGTACCTATTGATAGAACTACTTTTAAAGTAGGAGATACTGTTGAAGTTTTATATAGAACATCTAATGAACTTGATTTCAAACAAGTAAAACCACTAAAAAATGGAGATACTACAACTAAAATTATAAGTATTGATACAGTTGATAATAAAATCACGATAGGACAAGACTTAGTTGCTGATAGCAATACATTTTATAATGTAAGAAGAGTTTTAAATAAAGTTAATAGTAAGCAAGATTTTGGTGCTCCAATTAAATATGGAAATAATACTTTAACTGCAGATATTCAAAATACTTATAATGAAGCAGATGAGAATATTTACGTTGCCTCTAACTCATTACCATCATATGAGATTGAAAAAAATATTTCTGAAATTGAGATTACCTCTATAACCGCTTCAGGTGCCTCTCCTTCGATTCAAGGTTATGATGCCGCAAATACATCATATAATATATTATCCTTCTCTGAACAGGTTCCTTTCGTTACTGGAGATGCAGTTGTTTATACTAAACCAACAGATGCTGTAGGTATTTTAACTGAGGGTGTATATTATGTTGAAAATCTATCAGAAACAAATAAAATTAAACTATATCCAGATCAAGCCTTTGTTGATTCTGGTATAGGAACTGTAGGATTTTTAAATGCTATAGGTTTTGGAAATTTACCATCTGGAATAACTACTAATTCCACTCATAAATTTACATTATTAAAACATCATCATCAAGAAATAGATGCACAAAGATTACTTAAAAAATATCCTTTAAGTAGAGATTTAAAATCATCAAGTTCTACTGAAACTATTTCTGGACCTGTTGGAATGTTAATCAATGGTGTTCAAATAGAGAATTGTAAATCTGATGATGCTATTTTTTATGGAAATATTGATAATATTAAAATTGCTACAGGTGGACATAATTATGATGTAGTTAATCCACCAAATATTACTATTGGTGTAGGTGTTGGAAATACTGCGTTAGCAACTGCAGTGGTTCGGGGTGATATTAAAAAAATACAAATAGATCCTCAAGATTTTGATGTTGATGATGTTCGTTCGATTAAAATAACAGGTGGTAATGCAAAGGATGTTGTTTTAAATCCTGTTGTTAAAAAAAGAAATAGAGAATTAGAATTTGATGGTAGACTTGTTAATAATGGTGGTGATGTTGATTCAGTTAATGAAACTTTAAAATTTAGTCAAACTAATCATAATTTACGTAGTGGAGATGTTATTGTTTATAATAACAATGGATCTCCAAATTTAGGTATTGGAACTTTTGATGGTAATAATCTTGCAGATTATGAAACTTTAGATAATGGTTCATCTTATTGGGTACAATCATTAGGAATTAGTAGTGTATATCTTTATAGAAGTGAGAAGGATTATACAGCAGGTATTAATACTGTAGGATTTACTGCTGTAGCCAAAGAAGGTTTACATAAATTTAGATTAAAACATGCTAAAAATACATTAACATCTGTAGATATTGTAAATGGTGGTACATTTGAAAATAGACAAGTTTCTATTTCTGCAGTTGGTATTTCTACAGTTAATTCAACCTTTACATTTAAAAATCATGGATTTTCTGAGGGAGAATTAGTAGATTATCGAACTACTGGTACATCTATTGGAATATCTACCGATGGTACTGGAATACAATATAAAATTATTAAAATAAATGATGATTCTTTTAGACTTGCTAATGCTGGAGTAGGTGGTACATTAACATCTGATTATATAACAAATAATTATGCTAGTTTTACCAATAAAGGAACTGGATATCAAGTAGTAAAATATCCTGATATTACAATTTCTGTAGATGCAGCATATAGAGTTGCAACATCAGATAAAATAAATCTAATTCCTATTATTTCTGGTAAAATCGTAGATACTGTTTTATATGAGAAAGGAAGTGGATATGGATCTACTGATGTTATAAATTATGAAAATTCTCCCAACATAACTATAAAAAATGGTAATAGTAGAAATAATAAACTTATTCTACCAGCATTAAAACCAATAGTTGCTTCTGCAAGTACTTTAACAACTGATTCAAGTGGAGAAATAATAGGTGTTCAAATTAATAGTGGTGGTGATGAATATTTTTCTACACCCGAATTAATTGTTGAAGGAGATGGTTTTGCAGCAGAATTAAGACCTATTATTGATAAAGATACATCTTCATCAACTTATAATAGAATAATTGATGTTAAAGTACTTAATAGGGGTACAGGATATACACAAGATAAAACAACAATTAAAGTTGTTCCTGCAGGAAGTGGTGCTATCTTTGATGCTTTTATTAGAAAGTTAAATTTAAATAGTATACAAAATGATGCTCCATATTCTTCAAAATATACTTATGAATTATTGTCTCCATCAAAATATGGATTAAGATATTCTTTAGTTGGATATTCTACTGATATTGGTTATAATAATTTTAATGATATTGGAGGGGTTCATTCACCAATTATTGGATGGGCATATGATGGAAATCCAATTTATGGTCCATGGGGATATAGTGATGCTTTAAATTCAAACTCAGATATAAAAATATTGGATACTGGATATAGTGCTTCTATTTCTAACATAGAAGATAGACCACCTTCTTTCAGTGCAGGATTTTTTGCACAAGATTTTGTGTATAGTTCTGGAGATTTAGATATTCATAATGGAAGATACTGTAAAACCCCAGACTATCCTGATGGAACATATGCATATTTTGTCGGTGTTGCTACTAATTTTGCTACAGGAAAATTAGATGCAAAATATCCATATTTTATTGGACATAGTTATAAATCTAATCCAACAGTAGTTGATGAAGTAGGTGAAATAAATCAAGATTATGATTTTAATAATTCAAATTTAATCCGAAATACTTTCCCATATAAAGTTTCCGAAAATTTTGTTAATAATGATTTTATTATAAACTCTGACAATATTCAACAACAATTAACTACTGTTGATTCTGTAACACAAGGAACTGTTGAATCATTGCAAGTTATTAATTCTGGAGATAATTATAAAGTAGGAGATGATTTAACTTTTAATAATGATGGAACTAATGGAAGTGGATTAAGTGCTTTTGTTGATTCTATAAAAGGTAAATCAATTCAAGAAATTAATACTACTTATAGTGTATATGATAATGTAGATATTATTTGGAAAGATTCTAAGACAGTATCTGCATATATTTCAACCTCACATAGTTTATTAAATGGTGATAATGTAGTAATTTCTGGAGTAACTACTAGTGCTATTAAAGGACTTACAGGATCTCATAGAATAGGAGTTACGACTACAAACACAGTTCTTTATAAAGAAGTTGCTGTAAATCATTCAGTTGGAGTTATAACTGATATTTTTGTTGGAAGGATACCAGAATTAATTTCTATTGGTAGTAGTATTGGTATAGGTACCGAAAATTTAGAAGTTATTAATAAATTTGATGATAGAAATATATTAAGAGTTAGAAGAGGAGTTGTTGGAACTGCACATACAGTTTCAAGTCTTGTTAATTTAATTCCTAGTTTTGTTGATATACCTTTAAAGGTTGATTATTTTGAGTCTCAACTTGATGATGTAGTTTATTTTAACCCTAGAGAAGCAATTGGAATATGTACGATAGTAGGTTTATCTTCAAGTATAAATGTATCTGTTGGAGATACTGTAAACTCAGTTGATGTTCCTTGCCAATCAATTTATCTACCTAATCATCCATTTAAGAAAAATCAGCAAATAACTTTAAATATTCCTGCAACTGGTTCGAATATTGCAGTATCTACTGATGGAACGGTTCCTGGTGGATATAGTTTAATAAACAATACAAATTTATATGTCATCAATAAATCTTCTGATTATATTGGAGTTACAAGTGAGTTACAGTCATCTGTTGGTACTGGGAATACTATAGAAAATGGGTTATTTTTCTTGGGTAATGGTGCTTATAATTTTGAGTATTATTTCCAATCTAATTTTAGTCAGGTACAGGCAGATGTTGAAACAATTAATGCAAAAGTTGCTCTCACAACTTCACATACTTTACCAGAACAGAGTATTGTTGATTTAATAGTAGAACCTACTCAATCTGTTGGTATTGCTACTACAGGTTCTAATATTTCTTTACTTTATAATTCTTCTATAGAGAAATTAGTAATTAACCCTATTAGTTTTACATCAGGAATTAATATTGTTACCGATGCTATAACACTTACTTCGCATGGATTAAAGACTGGGGATAAAGTATATTATACTGGAGATGCAACTATTACTGGCATTTCTCAAGTTACTCGTGGATATTTTGTTTATAGAATAGATGATAATACTATTCAATTATGCAAAACGTATAAAGATTCTACTGTTTATCCTCCAGTAAATGTAGATTTTGCAACAGCAGGATCAAATCATACAATATCTTTAATAAATCCTCCAATTTCTATTATAAAAAATAATAGTCTTGTATTTGATGTTAAAGATTCAAGTTTATCTGGATATAATTTTAAATTCTATCTTGATAATGACTTTAAAAATGAATTTGTATCTACAGGATCTACTAGTCTTACTTCTGTCACAAGTGAAGGGACTATAGGTAGTGGAACAACAGCTACTGTAACTTTAAATTACTCTGAATTTAATCCTCAAGTTTTATATTATAATCTTGAAAAATCAGGATTTATAAGTACATCTGATATCGATGTTGTAAATGGATCTAAGGTATATTACGATACTCATCAGTATTCTGAATATAATGGAAAATATTCTATTATTGGCGTAGGTGATACTAGTTTTAATATTCTATTAAGAAATAAACCAAACGTACTTAAATATGCAGCTGCTGAAGATGAAGGAAATTCCTTTAAAACTGGTATAGGAACTATAAGATATACGACAAAATCAACTCGTGATATCGGTCCAGTAGAAAATATTGGTATTAATTTTGGTGGACTAGGATATAAAAAGTTACCAGAATTTGTAAGTGTTGCTTCTACTCAAGGAACTAATGCTCAGATTTTACCAAGATCTACAACTGCAAATAAAATTAAAGAATCAACAATTAATAATATTGGATTTGAATATCCTTCAGATAAAACTTTATTACCAATAGCACAAATATCACCTGTAATTTCTTTAAGAGATTATAATGTTGTTAAATCTATTGAAATCCTTGATGGTGGACAGGATTATCAAACCGATCCTACATTAATCATTATTGATGCTAATAGTAGAAAACCTAATTTTAGTGGATCTATAATAGCATCAGTCAGTGAATCTAGTCAAGCAATTGAGTCAATAAAGATTGTATCTGAACCTAAAGGTATAGATGTTGCTGCAGCAATATCTCTTGATAACACTAATGGTATTACAGTTACTTCAGTTTCAGTTGCATCTACTATTGTTACGGATACAAATAGTGGAGTTGTTACGTTTACTTTATCAACACCTATTGTTGGGTTTGCAACAGATCCTTTTGTTGTTGGAGATACATTCTTCCTAGAAAATATAGAAAATGAATGGGAAGGAGATACTATTAATTCTGCAAATAATGGATATAGTTTCTATACAGTAACAAATACTTATAACACTAAACCATCTTTAGGAAATAATCCATATAAGTTTGAGTTTAATTTACTTGGAATATGCAATAATCCTGGACTTGCTAAAACTGCCCAAACATATGCTTCTGTTGTAAATTACAATAAGTATCCTAAATTCAAAATTACACAAGAAGCAGCATCTTTCTCTTCAAATGAAAGAGTTTTGGTGTATGATGGAAAAGAATTTATAGAAAGAAATTTAATTGTTGATAAGATTGGTAATGATTATATTAAAATACTTGGTAAGTATCAATTAAAAGTAAATGATATAATCAAAGGTTCTTATACTGGTTCTATTGCTACTATTAATCAATTAAGTCCTAATACTGGTAAATTTAAAGTTGATTATTCATCAAGAAGAGAACTAGGATGGATTGATAATATTGGTAAATTAAATGAGGATTATCAAGTTATTCCTGATAATGATTATTATCAAACTTTATCATATACAGTTAAGAGTCCAATTGAGTATCAAAAATTACTGGATCCAGTAAACAGTTTAGTTCATACTAGTGGACTTAAGAATTTTGCTGATACTACTATTACCCAAGTATCACCAAAAATTGGTACTGGTAGTGTTGATGTAACAACAATTAATCGGGATTTAACTTCTACTGAAAATAGAATAGATGCTATTAATAATTTTGATTTAGTAAGAGATGATTCCATACTTACAAATCCACAAAGATCAAAATATATTCAATTTAGAACTAGAGAACTTGTAAATTACTTCAAATGTTTAACTAATAGAGTTTTAGATATAGACAATATTAGTCCATTATTCTCTAATGCATCTAATAATATTAAAACTGATGGATCATTATCTTTAGTAAATCCATTTGGTAGATTTTTAGTACAAGCAAGAAACCCATCAACTTCTGCTATACAATTTACTGAAGTACTTACATCAATAGATTATATTAATAAAAACATCTATACTATACAAAAAGGTGTTTTAGGTGCTGGTGGAACAACAGCTAATTATTCAGAATTAGTTGATATTGAAGGAGATAAAAATGAAGTTGATGTATATTCATTAAAATTCAATCCAGTTGATATTTACGATGCAGATCTTGATATTAAAGTCTTTGAGAATACTTTTAGTAATGCAATTGGTGTTGGTACTGATACTTCTCTTGGATTTGTATCATTAACTGGAATTAATAATAATGCTGGTTCTTCATCATCTATTTCTTTAGTATCTTCTAATATTAGTGATATAGAATCTTATTTTGCAAGCATTGAGGTTAGAGATAATTTTGCAAATGAAACAAATATTTTTGACTTCTATGTAACTCATGATGGAACAAATTCATATGTTGCTAACTATTCATTTGAAACCAACACTCCTAACTTTATAGGAACATTTACATCACAACTTGATTCTAATATTTTATCATTAAATTATGAAAATGATAGATCTAACAATGTTTCTGTTCAATCTAGAGTTGTTGGATTTGGAACTACTGCAGCAGGTATTGGTACTTATAGATTTAAGACAACTGCTCAACCAGATGGTTCAGAAAATTCTTTAAGAATACAATCTTCATACTCAAATGTTTCTACATCTTCTACAATACTAGAATTTAATAAGACTAAAGTTTCTAGTGTTAAGAATATTATAAGAGCTTCTATTGGAAATACCAGTGCTATTCATCAAATAATGATGGCACATGATGGAACTGATGCATATATTGTACAATATCCATTTATATCTATCGGAAGTACTTCTGGAATTGGAACATTTACTTCTCAGTTAAATGGATCTGATTTTGAATTAGTATTCCATCCTGATATATCGGGAACTATACAAATTCAATCTTATAGTGAAGTATTTAATACTGACATTGATTTAATTAATATACCTTCTGATCTTACTTATGGTGCTGCAGTAGATTCTCAATCATTAGTACAATATGATTCATTAAACGGTGATAGGGCTGATAGTAAGTCATTCAAGTTAAGACATAAGAACGTTCCAATTTTTGGAAAGTATATTGATCCACAAGTCGGTATTGCATTAACTTCAGGTATAATTACAATTGAAAATCATTTCTTTAATGATAAAGAAAGAATAATCTATACTCCTGGTTCTTCAATCGAAGGAGTTGGAATTGCATCAATTCAAACTGATGGTAATCCATTGCCAAGTGAACTTTATGTATTAAAAATAGATGATAATCAATTCAATGTAGCTCTTTCTCAAGCAGATGCTAATGCTGGAATTAGTACTACATTTACAAGTTTTGGAACAGGTAATTATCATTTATTTGAGATGTTCAAGAAGAATGAAAAGAGTTTAATTACATTGGATAATGTGATTCAAACACCACTTTCATATACTCCAGTAACTACTACTTTATTTAATAATGTAAGTGGACAAGTATCAATATCTACAACAGTATTAGGTATTGCTGGAATATCTTCTATTATTTTAAATGATATTTTAAAAATAGGTGAAGAATATGTAAAAGTCAATAATGTTGGATATGCAGTAACAAATGTTGGACCAGTAGGTGTAGATACTGGAACTATATCAATGATTGAAGTTGAGAGAGGATTTGTTGGTTCTTCTGCTACAACTCATGCTGATGCAGATACTGTAAGATTGTATAAGGGTGGATTTAATATTGTTGGAGATAGTATTTACTTTAGTGAAGCACCAAGAGGTACTAATGTAACAGAAAAAACAGAATCTAATCGTGATGCTGGTAGATCTGACTTTAGTGGAAGAGTTTATTTAAGAAATGATTATTCTACTAATGCAGTATTTGATGATGTTTCAACTGATTTTACTGGAATTGGTAGGACATTTACAACTACTATAGGTGGTGGTAATACTATTGGACTTTCTACTGGTAGTAGTCTTGTAGTTATTAATGGTATTTTCCAAAATCCAACTACAGAAACTAATCTTTCAAATAATTATACTCTTGATGGTAATGATGCTCTTGGAATTACAAGTTTTGTATTCTCTGGTATTACATCTACAAATGGCAGTATAATTATAAGCGATGATGATATAAATCAAAACCAACTACCTAGAAGTGGTGATATTATTTCAATTGGTTCTAGTGGTGGACTTGGTATAGCACCTTTAGTTGGAGCAGCAGTTACTGCTGTTTTGGCAGGTGCTGGACAATCTATAGTTTCTGTTGGACTTGGTACTACTGATTTCCATGGTTCTGGATATAATACAGGTGGAACAATTGCTATTGGTGTAACTGATATTGCATATGAGCATAGATTTGTAAGTGCTGGTATTAATTCAGTTACTGCAAATGCAGGTGGACCATTTACTGTTACTGATGCAACATTTGATTCCTCTAGTGGAGTTATGGTGTTAACAATACCTGCTCACGGATTAACAATATCTAATACTGTTGGTATTGCGACTAGTTCAATTGGATTTACTTGTGAAAGTGATAATTACACTACTACAAAGTTATATCCTCGTTTAACTGATCCTGCTCATAATGCCACATTAGCGATTACAGCAGTCACTACTGATACAATTACAGTTGGTGTTGGATCTGCTGGAGGAAGTGGTACAGGGGCAGTTATAACCGCTACTGTGGTTGATTATAATGAACATATATTTGTAAGTGCTGTTGGTAGTGGTATTACAGCAAATGCTGGAGGACCTTTCACGGCAAATGCTGCAGATTACGATCCTGTGAGTGGAATATTAACGGTTACAACAACTGCTACTCATGGATTTACTTCAGCAGGTTTCCAGACTGCAACAAATGCAATTTATAACCCTGTAGTTGGTATTGTAACTATTATTACTACAGGTAATCATGGATATAGTAATGGTGATTATGTTAAAGTTGCTGAGAATTCATTAACATTCACATGTGCTAAAGACGGTAATCAAACTAACCATTCTTACCCAAGAAGAACTGATCCAATCTTTAATAAGTGGATACAGATTGCAGATGTAACTTCTAATACTTTTGAAATTCAAGTTTTAAATTCTACACCATCTACTGATGTTAGTGCACATACATACGTCTCTGCAGCAGCTAGTGGTATACAGAAGGCAAATAATACTGTTGGAATAGGTACAAGTACATTGACATTTACTTGTGCACAGGATATGCACACTACCACTCATTCATATCCAAGACCTGTAAAATTATTAGGTAGTGTATCCGATCCTGCTCATAATTCTACTTTGGGTATTGAAGATGTGTTATCTACCACTAAATTTACAGTAAATGTTGGTAGATCTCCTGCTGGATCTGGTGGTGCATTGAAATTTACTGTTGGTGCAGGTGGAACAGGATATATCAATCCAAGAATTCTTCCTCCATCTCCATCATATAATAATCTTCCAATACAAGGTATTTCTAGATTAGGTTTGGGTTTAACTACAGATACTGGACGTGGATTAACTGTTAATATTGATGTTGCAGCAGCAGCTACTACTGGAATTGGTTCTAACTTATATGAGGTAAGTCAATTTAAATTCCCAACAAAGGGAACTTCATTTAGAAAAGGAGATGTTTTCAGACCTGTTGGATTGGTAACTGATAGATTAGTTTATGAACCATCAACAGATTTCAGATTTACTGTAAATGAAGTATTTACTGATACTTTTGGTTCTTGGAATGTTGGAGAATTTGATTTTATTGATTCTATTGAAAGTTTACAAGATGGTGAAAGAAGGAGATTCCCATTGAAATTTAATGATGAATTAGTAGCATTTAGAGCAGATTCATCTTCTTCTATAGATGTTAATAATCTATTATTAATTTTCGTTAATGGTGTTCTACAAGAACCTGAATTTGCATATTCTTTCTACGGTGGTACAAGTTTTATATTTACTGAAGCACCTGATGAGAATGATAAGGTAACAATTTTCTTCTATAAAGGATCTAATGATGATATTTCATTCACTGATGTAACAGAAACTGTTAAAGAAGGTGATGAAGTTCAGATAATGAAGAGAAATGGAGTAGATGAATCTCTAACTCAGAATAAGAGAACTATTATCGGAATAACAACTTCAGATGTAATTGAAACTAATTTATATTATAAGCAAGGAATAGATGAAACTACTTATCGTCCTTTAAAATGGATTAAGCAAAAAACCGATAAAGTTATTAATGGAAATATAATTGATAAGTCAAGACTTCAAATTGAACCATTAGTTTTCCCAAATGCAGGAATAATTTCTGATATTCAATCTACAGATGATATTTTATATGTTGATTCTGTCGATTTATTTGAATATGATTCTCCAGTCAATTTCGATATTCGTATTGTCGATCAATCTCAAAATCCAGAAAGAGCTTCTCTTACTGCTGTAGTTTCTGCTGCTGGAACAGTTCAATCAATCAATGTAACCAGTGGTGGAGTTGGATATGTTGGAGTATCAACTTCTATTTCTATTGGTGCTCCACAAACAGGTATTACTACCTTTGTACAGGCAGATGGTTCAATTGGTATAGGAACAACTGCAACTGCAACTGCAACCATAACAGGAGGAGTTATTTCAGCAGTTACGGTTGTAAATCCAGGACTTGGATATACAACTGCATCTGTTCCTCAAGTTATTGCACCATTACCAATACTTGCTCAGGAAACTATTAGTGATGTAAGTGATGTTAAGGGATTCTCTGGTATAATTACTGGAATATCAACAGCATCTGGTAGTGGTAGTAATCCTTTAGCACTTCATTTCTTCCTTGAGAAAGATACTGGCACGTTTGCAGATTTAGAGAATGGATATCCAATTTATATCTTTGATACTTCAGTTGGATCTGGAGTTACTTCACATACTGCACATGGAACTCCTTTGGGTATAGGTGCTACCTTCTTAGATAATATATACCAAATAAACTCAATTAATAGAACTGCAAATAAAGCAGACTTTATTGCTAATGTGGATCCAAATGCAAACATTATTGGAATTGGAACAACTGGTGGAGGTATTGGTAAGTTCTCTTGGGGTAGATTAACTGGTTTTAGTAGATCCTCAAATCCAGTATCTATTGCAGTTTCTTCTAAGACTGTTAGTGGATTAACCACGTTCCCACATACACAGAGAAGAGACTCTGGACTTAGAAAAACAGGTGCGATAAAGAACACCACATAAATTAGTATAAATAAAGAAAAAAAGCTATAGACGATGGCGGCAATTGTAACAGATCAGTTTAGAATCAATAATGCTAGTAATTTTTTGGGGGATGTTAATGACACCTCAAATTCTTATTATGTAGTTGTTGGATTAACAAATCCTGGTATTGGAACTTATCATTATGGTAGAAGTAAGGATGAAGCAACATGGAATGCAAGTCCTCCAAGTCCTACTGATAATTTTAATTATCTAGATCATAGTAAAGATACTATGATTTATGGTAAGAAAATATCTGCGGAAAATATTAGAAGAGTTATTAGAAAAATAACTTGGACTCAAGGAAATAGATATGAGATATATCGTCAAGATTATAGTACTGCTAATCAATCTCCATTAACAAATTCGTCTAGATTATATGATGCAAATTATTATGTACTTAATAAAGACTTTAATGTTTATGTTTGTTTGAATAACGGTTCTTCTGGAATTAGTACTACAGGAAATCGTTCTCAAAATGAACCATTATTTACTGGTTTAGAACCTTCTGCTGCAGATGGTGCATCAAATGATGGTTATGTATGGAAGTATTTGTTTAGTGTTAGACCAAGCGATATTATAAAGTTTGATTCCACTGAATATATACCTCTTCCTAATGATTGGGCAACATCAACGGATGCTCAAATACAGTCTGTTAGAGATAATGGTAATTCTGATATTAACAATAATCAGATTAAAGAAGTTTATATTGCTGCACAAGG
>CETY01066922.1_pt1 | contig 17289 bp, 14 predicted proteins | sample 361551 | NCBI WGS metagenome assembly CETY01 (sample SAMEA2623135, study PRJEB7988) | marine metagenome | biome: marine biome (ENVO:00000447); feature: deep chlorophyll maximum layer (ENVO:xxxxxxxx); material: "saline water (ENVO:00002010), including plankton (ENVO:xxxxxxxx)" | depth 45 m | reverse complement strand
CAGCCACTTGCAATATGCCTTGCAGGCTCCAATGTCGTCAGCGTTTCCGTGGCTGAGTAGAATTACCTTGCGATGATCTGTGTAATTTGCATCTTCCCAATATTTTTTGGATTGCCCCTCATAATTCACGAAGTATGTTGCAATTCTCTGGTTTTTTATAGTATGCACAAACAAGACTTCTTTGCTTTTGATGTAAGTGGGTCTTTCGGGGGCATGAAAGGCAAATGGGGAAATGACTCTTTCCTTGTAGGATTCTATAGTTTTGGCAGATATGACATTGCCCATTGAGAATATCCAAACTTTGTTATATAGAAAGCATTATCACGTAGTTTAATTTTACAATTTATTGAATATCAATTTGCATGTAACGAGAATTCAAATACTTGTGAGTCACGACTCCAAGCTGTTTGATTCTACAACTAGAACTCATAAATCCATGTGTGGAGTTCACGAGCAGAATTGAAATCAGTTGGGTGAACTGCCACGAGGAAAACCATGTAGAAGGGTAGTATTAATTTTATGTAGTCTTCTGTTTTTTTTGGATTTTTTTCGGATTCTTCTGTACTTAAACTGTAAGCACCAACTGCGAATGCTTGAAGTAGAAAAGCTGAAGGGGCGTTTTCAAGAGCAAGTAATGGAATTAATGACATGCAAACTAACAAAAAATATTTAATGTAAACTGGGTTATTCATTATTGTTAACTTTTATGCTATGCTTTATAATGTCTGGTGAACTTGACTCGACATAATCAGTTTTTAAATGCGTTGTGTTTGCCATTATATAGCATTTCCAACAGTATTCCCAATGCCCCTGAACAATTCTTCATATTTTAACGGCTCTTCTGGTCGTTATTCGAATCAGACCGGCGACACAAACATGCAATATGGGGAAACATGTGTGCTATGTGAATTAACGGGTTGTGGACACGCAGTTGTGGATGAAGTCAATGCTTACATTTTAGAAAACATGGGAAAGGTGCACCTAAACGAAATGGCAGTACAGGTGTCTCAGGCATTGAGTGCTTTGCCGGGTAGATGTTTTTCCAAGGAACAGTTTTTGAATCACATGAAATATCACGTGAGGCATCAAAAGGTCGTTTTGTCCACTTTATTGAATGATCTCTTGGAGGTTGCTTACGTCTCAAAGGATGCTTGCATTACTATTTGTGCAGAGACTAACAAAAAAGTGGTTGACCAGAAGATGCTACAAGCCTACCTGAAGACCGTAGACAGCATCATGGCCATATACAGGACAGACGCTTTGAGGGAGAGACGGGATTGAGATTTTGTTCACTCACAGGAATGTTGGCCTTGTACTTTTTACCCACAGTACGCGAGTTGGAGTCTGTCGGGCCACTACAGCTTTCCTCTCCATTGGGCGGGTAGCTCTTGTATGGTTCCTGCAAAGACACGTTTTGCTTTTTGAGCCATAACTTGTATGTTTTGTCAACTTCATGAAAAATTAGAATCTTCCTTCGTTTAAGGTCTTTGCCATCTGTGTCCTCTTTGTCTGACATGGTGTTACACACTTTATGAAAAGAAAGTTTGTTATATATAAAATTTTAACAAATGTTTATTGGGTGCCAGATCAAATGTGATTTTTTTAAAATACAGTGCCAATCTGCCTAGCAAAGTCATCCCACATATTAATATCGGGCTTGACGTCATCGCGAGAAATTTGATCATCGGCCTTGGACTTATCACCCACAGTACGCGAGTTGGAGTCTGCGTACATGCCGTTTACACGCTTCTTGAGCTCGTCATTCTCCTCCTGGAGCTTGTCAAAGTCGTGCTGGCGCTGGCGATGGAGGTCCGAGGCTGCGACCATCATCCTCCACACGCCGTTATCCTCAGCTGCGTTCTTGACAAAATGATCCATACTGCATTTGAAGTCCTCCTTGATCTTTTCGTTTTCGATGGGGAGGTCCTTGAGCCAAGAGGTGTACATGCTCTCCGCAATCTTTTGCATGTCTGCCTGTGTCTTTTGGGACATTCGAGCGTTGAGCTGCTTAAGGTTGGTGTTTTCACTCTCAAAGCTCCTAAGCTTCTGCTCTAGATCCTTAACATGTGAGAGAATATTAGAAAAGTCTGGCTTTGTGTCGGTTTCGGGGGCCTTTTGCTCGGACTTAGGGATGTTTTGACTAGATGAACCTTCGGCCATTAACAATGTTCATGTATTTCTTATATACAAGCTAACAATGTGGTGTGGAGATTTACATCGTATTTTTTACATTGTGCCATGTGAATTGTATACTGACAATACACAACGTCAATCTACAGTGTCATTGTATACTGAATTTTTGACTTCATTGATGTCTACCGAATTATCGTAAGTATTCTTTTTTGGTGGCATGAACCAATCGTCTGCTGCTTCTTCTGCTCCTGATGTAAAATGAAGCACAAGTGAAATCGAACCGACGAGAATGATGGCGCATAGCAGTGCTTGGCGGCGCTTCATTTCGTGTTCCGGTGCCTGGAGTTCGCGGATGTAGAATCGCACCATTTCCGTGTATGTCTCCTTGTCAGTTCTTACGCGCGGCGTTTCTGCTTCTGAAGAGGTGTGCATTTCTAAAGGCAAGTACAGCATGCTGATAACAACAATTCCACCGGAAATTAGACACAGGTAAAAAGTGAATTCGAAAATCATTTGGAATTGTTTACAATGTGTGTTAAATAAGCAGATATAACACAATTAAAAACATGTCTAATGACAACGGTATCAGGATCTGGGCCACCCCCAATTGATGTCTGGGGGGATTTCATTGACATTGCTGCGAGATTGGATTCTGCTATTAATTTTACCTTGATTCGATTTATTTTCAAGACGTTGCAGATGGTGTTGAGTAATCATGAGATTATTTTGGTCAATGCGAGTCTTTTGTTGTTTATCAATACGACTTTTGCAAGTAGTTTGTTGTTAAATGTAAATGTTATTCTTACGGTGGTAGCCTCATTGAGCAGTGGCTTAATAGCACAAGCGTTGATCAACACTGCGACCAGCAATGAAATTTTGGCATCGATGACAATCAATCAATCGTCAAGACTTTTGGAACAATTTACAGTGACCACAGCGATGCTTTTATTTGCTTCTATCATTCCCGGGCAGTTACAAAGAAAAGAGTATGTATCTCGGGCCATTACCATTTTGCTTTACATGTACACGGATGCGACTCAAAATATCGTAAATCAACTAAATTTTGGATGGTCCCCTCCTTTTCTGTGCGTTTTGATTTGCATTCTATTGCATAAAAACCAAGAGTATTTGGAGCAACGGAAAACACTGCAGTACATTGTGAAAGCTCTTAATATGGTCGCGATTAATATATTACTCACTTCAGTAACAACGATTGATACCAATGCAAGTGATTTACATACGTCCACGGCATTTTTAATTGTAACTCTATTTTCAATTGATGCGTTGATGCAGTTATCAGTTAGTTTCACAGAAGGGAGGAATTATGCAATATGGAAAGGAGCGCAACAACTATTTTTAGTGTACCAAGAACTGCAAATTGATCCGATTGTTACGTTTGTGTTAGCTTGTGTGTTTGTGATCCTTCATACTACCAGCATACAAATTATTTCAATTTTACATCTACAGAATAACACCATTCTAGAAATATTTTTGCTGATAGTCGTGAATGTTATTATTGATCAACTTCAAAGCAAAGCTCTCTCAGTTTTCAATATAGAAAATGGATTTGTTTTGATTTTATATATTATTGCTATACATACAGTTAGTTTGTTCTTCGAGGAGAAAAAAAAGACCAAATTTAAAAAAAAATAATATAAATGGAATCTTTTTAAATGTCTATTTCTTAAACATCAAGTTGACAAGCAACGATGTTTTGTTATCATCATTGTATCCCGTGTGCACCAATGGGTCGTTCAAAAACGCAAAAGTGTGAGTTGTTTCTGCCGATTCTTGCATTCCGAGTGCTAGTTTTACCAGAAGTTGTATGTCGGTCTTATAGATGTTTACTATTTGATCTGCGTGAGTGCATTCCTTACCCTCTTGTGTGGCAATAATTGCTCCCTTGACATGCTTGTGAATCAAAGGAGAAATAATTCGATGTCGCAGATCCGCATCTAGCATCCCTAACATGATACATTGGGCCTGATAAGTGGTGGTCTTGCTTGACATTTTGTTCTTTTGCATTTCAGTACACATCTGCTCACAATGTTCTGTGCTGAAAGGTTTGCCGATACTTGAAGTCGCATCATTTCGGTAATAATGATTGAAACCCGTGGAGATGTGGACACAGTCGTTGCGAGACAGAGCATGAAGAATCTTCTGCACGCGAATCGCCCCAACAAGCACGTGTTCATTGCTTTGATTGTTTTGATCACTTTGATTACTTTGATTGATTCGACTCTCGTTTTGGGTTTGCATGCTTGCGCGAATCATACTTTGAATTGACAGGATTTTCTGAAGGCAATTTTCAGCGACGGTTACGTCAAGCTTGATGTCATTGCTTCCATTGTTAGCCATAATCTGTCGCATCTGATACGCTCCCATATCAATGTCCAACAAGCAATTATGCATTGGCATCTCGCTCATAAGCCGGACTTGGGCTCGAAGACCTGCATCTACACAACTAAGTGTGATGAAGTGTGCTCGGCGGTTCACGACGCTATCCAGTTTGTGCGTAGTTTTGTAATCTTTCCCAGCATGAATGGCATCCGATACATGTGAGAGTAGATTCTGTCTCATTTTGCATAATGTTTCGAGAGAGGTTATATGTTGGTCGTTGTCTCCAAAAAGAAAGAGGTTTTGTACAATTGTGTCAATGTCTCCAGGTTCATAGACAAGCTCTTGCTCGCCTAATTTTTGGACGTGAGCAATTATCAAAGCAACATTTTCCTGAAGTTGCAAGAGATCGTTTTGAATAAACGAATTGTCACTGGTTACGCGCATCACACTTTTATCGTGAAAAATCTTGCCCCCTGGAGCAAACAAATCATACCACCCATCATTTCCAGAAACGAGATATCGATCGTTGAGTCTTTGGGCGGTGCCAACAATTCGAGTAAGCTTGCGGTTCAGACTCGAAAGTTCCTCTTTGAGGTCAAATACAGTGATTTTGGCTTTGGGATCTCCATTCAATGCGTTGTGCTTGGGAATACACACACTTTCTGCCTCCGCCACACTTGAAGCGGCCAATCCGACAGTTTTGACGTCGTCCGCAATTGATGAAAGCCAATGCACATGGAATTTTGAATCAGATACGGAGTTTGATTCTTCTTCATAACAGTGTGCATTCAAGAAATCAAAATGTAGAGTGTCTTTAGTGTTAAGGTGGATTAAAAGCTGTTTGTTCAAGCCTTCTTTTACATTGAAACGCCATTCACCTGGACTTTGCTGTCGAAGTTCTAATGTGTCAGTTAGTCCATTTCGTCGAACCATTTCTGCTTTATTAATTTCAGGGCCCGTAATAGTAAGAACATATGAGTCATCGGGGAGTCCAAGCGCACCATGAAGTTCGTTCTGAGATACAACACGACCAAACCCCCCTTGCATATCACACAGCACCTGATGCTTTCCTGAACTGTCATTGCACAAACTTACATCCAATCGTAGATGCTTTTTTGTATAAACACATCCCCGCTCTCGAGAAATAAGCGTGCTGACAGCATCTTTGAGCAGTAAAAGACGCTCTTCGGCTGAGAGCGACGACTCCGAGGATATATTCAGAACACTCGAAGCAGGAAACATAATGGAACTCGTTGTGCCGGAAATAGCACACATTGGTGTATATCAACTGGACGGGCATAAATACACAACTGTCATGCTTCGGGGCCAATTATGAAAATGCATAATTTGAGTTTATTGGATTTACAAGCTAAAATATATCTTATAAAACACAGTAAGAAGTTTTAAAGCACTAAGAGGTATCATTATCCGTTTCCTTACGCCTACTAAAAAGACCCCCATTCTTGTTGCTCTTCTTGCTGCTACCACCCTTGCTGCCACCCGATTCCATCACATCAGCTGCTTTGCGAACCACGATTTTGGGCTTGGGGGGAGGCATGGAACCGTTGTCAGAGGCGGAATTTGAAGATGGTTGGTTTGAGCTTGGTGGTATAACATTACCCGGTAATACAGTTTCATTTACATCGAACAATTCTCCAGCTTCAAAGTGTGCCTGGAAAACAAATGGTGTTGGACCAATGCCACCTCCACCTGCTGTTATCCAATTCACTGTCATTGTATCAATTTCTATTTGATCCATTGGAGTTCTCAAATTATCTGTCAAAGCAGCAGCCATATCAACCCATGTTTGTAGTTGCTTGGTGTATGAGCTAACTTTATCAGCTTCAGTTGCAGCTTGAGCAGCAGTCAACAATGGTCTTATTCTATTTTGAATAGCAAGAATTCCTGCATTAATTTCTCCTTTTGAAGTCCAGTTCAAATTGGCTTGATTTTTCAAACTTTGGGCATCCGTATGTAACCGATTGTAAGGTTGTTCTGCTGCATTGTAAGCAATAGTAGATAAATCAGTATCAATTTTTTTTATAATAATTTGGATTTTCTTTTCGTCCTCACCGTAAACAGGATTTGGCAGAGCCCATGTAGTAGGATCATTCATATCTGTTGCATGATCTCGCAACATTGTGTTGATTTCTTCCCAAAATTGAAAGAATGGGTAATTCGCGAGGGATGAATTCCATTGTTGGGCTGCATCGGTGATGTAACGGGCAACATTCATAAAGTTTAAAAGTCCCGCATCTGCTTGCAATTCACCGACTTGTCTTTTCCATTCATCTCTGGTATCCAGTGCTTCAAGAAGTGTAAATAATGCTTCACATCTTTGTCGTCCTGTAAATACTGGTGCAGGTGCAACAACGACACCGGCATAAGGATTCCCGCCTGAAGGGTTTGTGCCTGAAGTTCTTGGCCTTATAAGCTTACGCTTTTTCATTTCATCCTCGTCTGCCTTTCTCTTTTTCGAGTCGTTGTCGTGTCCTGTAAGACCCATTTGAGAGTTTGTGGTTGGTTTGTTTGTGAGAGATCTTCGTTCTCCGAATTGAATCCATGTTGGGGCGAATGTGATTTGCATGAGCTGTCCGCGGAGGAAGACCTTATCGTCTGAGTAATTGTTGCACTCCATGTCGTGTGCGTTTCGATGGTGAAACATCTGGCCGATTTTCCAGTATCCATCGATTCGGTAATCGTATTGTGCTTCATTGTTCATTGTTAGGGTTGGATGACTGAGAGGAGGTTGCAATTTCTTTTGGTCGAGAGTCTTTTCCGGGTCGTAGCTCATGCGGAAGACATCGGGGACAAGCTGATAGCAGACCTGCTGGCTTCCAAAGTCCTCGAAAACCATCTGCTTGTAATAGTGGTTGAGGGTGAATTGCTTGGTTGGGACCTTTTCGAGTCTGAAGATGAGAATATCACCCGCGCTTATGTTGGAGGCTCGCCAATAGTTTACAAGATCGCGATTTTGGCCATCGACTGTCATTGTGGTCACATGGTTTGCGGCTGCCTGCACGGGTGCGAGTCCTGTTTCGTGCTTTCCGCCCTGGTGCTCTGATCCGGCGCATATTCCGTAAGGCAAGAGGCGAGTGGAGACAAGCTTAAGAATTTCGGCCAATCGGTTGGGGTTTGTTATGTTGAATTGGAGGTCGTCTGCAAGCTGAGCCCATGCTCCTCGTTTGCTTCCCTTAATGTCATGGGCTTGGGTCAGACGTTGAAGTCCTGCAAGAAGATAGTTGACGGTAGGAAGATTAACAAAAGCATTTCTGGACGGCATTTGCATGCGTGGCCCATTGTACTGTGTGCTGGGGAGAACGAGGTGCTGGACGCGTTCGGAGGCAATCACAAAAGCAATGTCTCCCTGATCAACCGAGTGGGATACCTCGACGCGTTCGTTTACACCCAGGTATTGTGCCTTTGGAAGATAGAGCTTTGGAATGATGTGTTGCATGCGATGCGGGATTTGTTGGTAGTTGCGATCGCTTCCCATGCGTCCGCCGTCCGGGCCGGCGTAAGGGCCGATGCCATCCAATAGATTTCCGTTGAAATTGTAACGACCGTCTGGATCTCCATTAATGCCCGCAGGGCCTGCAAGTGATGTCGGAAGGGGGTTGCTTCCACCGATGCGAGCATCTGGCAAGCGAATGCCTGAGCCGAGGTTGCTGAAGAAATCGGCCATTAAGATATACTTTCATTGGCTTTTATATACAATGCAGCGTCTATGTGCAAACCAAGATTGTGTGTAGAAGTATGGGTGGAGTCATCGATGAAAAAAAATTTTTTTCTATGTATAACCATGTATATTACTCGAGTTTTGTTCAAAGCAAAATGGAAATTGAAACTTTACCGCGCGAAATTAGCAATGGCGAGGCTGCCAATTTACGTGAGAATGAGGCGCATGGGACAAATGGAAGCTCCAATCAATCTCAACAATCTTATCAATCGCATCAATTGCATCAATTGCATCAATTTAATCAATCCGATCAATCTGATCAATCTGATCAATCTAATCAATCTAATGCTTCTCAAGATTTTCAAAACAGTATTCACGAGACCATTTACAAGCCCCAAAGTCGTCTTTTTTTCAAAGCCAACTGTGGATGTGGAATATGTTACGAAGCTGTGGAGGCAGCAGAGGACGCAATGCCTATGTTTTGCTGCTCCAGACAAAACATTGTGCATATTCATTGTCTCGTCAAGTGGTGTGTGCAAAAAAGAATGGAGCACCAAACTGCAGCATGTCCTTTTTGCAGAAGATCTTTCTTGACACAGTCTCAATTTGATGATATTTATGAATGGCGTGAATACGATGAAAACGAAAACAATAATAACAGTCAAAACTCTACACTTTACCGTGCTACACGCTGCATTCTTTCCTTGTATCCTCTTCATACCCATAATGCAGAGATGAGACTGGTGAGACTTACTATGTTCTCGTATCTCACCATGCTGCTAAATGTTATCTTATTATGCATTATCTTTGTCTTCCTTTCTCGCACATTCTCAACATACTCGAACTACACAAATCATGCAATGAAATACCAGGGACAAAATCCAGTCGTTTCGACCCCCCAGAGTTTACAGAATGGTAAGTATCCTACAAAACCCCCACCCCCTCCACTCACGGAACCTCGCCCAAAGAATGGCATAACAGACTTTGATCGACAGGGCGAGGCACTCAAAGGAGACACACACAACAGAAAAGAAACAGAAGAGTGGTTTTCATGGAGAAGGGCAGTGCAGAATGTAGAGGCGAATTGGCATTAGTTTATTTAAAATGAGTAAAATTCTCAATCAAATGACAAATGGTATGAAGTTACGGATTCCAAATTGTCTCCATACACAATTGGTCCAATCTCTATTTGTGTTCCGTCTTGTTTATTAATTTTGAAAGATTTTGATTGATTTTCCTTGATTGCTGTGTGCCATGCATTCGTAAGTCTCCAAACACTAAAACCATCCTTTTGAGATATGTGATAAATTTTAAAAAGATCTTTGGGTACTGACCACCAACTTGGTTCAAATTGATTCGTATCAGATTCTCGATATTGAAGTCTTTTTTGATCCAAATGATCTTTCAAATCTCCTTCTGGTTTGACTTGTTTGTTAAATATGAATCTAAAACACCATCTGGACTTTTTTTGTATCAAATAGTTGACAAAATTTTGATTGGTTTCCTTTTTTTCTTTTTCATTGGGTGCCCAGACGGAATTTAGAGAGTTTGTCCAGTAATTGTTTACCCATTTTGACAAAAGTTGAATCTTATAATAATGAAAGTCCTTGGTTGGCTTATCATTTTCATCTTTCATTTTCTTTTTTTCTGTTTCAAATATTGCCTTGTTTGTTTCCTTGTTGAAAGAATAAACAGTTACATCATGGTCTCCTTTGAACCAAAATTCTTTTTCATATTGAATCCATGCTGTTTTCATTTTTTCAATCAATTCTTGTAATTGATCTCTTTTTACCGTTTTGTCTGCAATTTTTTCGGAGATCTGTGAAATGAATGTGTCATTTATCAAGATCTGTTGTGCAAAATTTTCAAAGATCCGTGAAATTGATGTGTTATTGGTCTTGGCCAGTTGTGAAAGATAATCGTCTACCCGATTTTCTGTTTTTGATTCAATTTTTGTAACATTTGTTTGTAATTCACTAATTTCATCGTGTAATTGTCCGCAATAATCATGTAAACTATTATGCATCTGCAAAGTCCATTCGTAATTTTTTTGTACAGTATCCTGCAATTTTTGAATGTTTCCTGGGGCTGTGAAAATTGATTCTTTCTGCTCTCGAAACAATAATTTTATTGCTTTCTCATATTCGCTGCATAATAGAACTTCAGATTCTTTACTAACAACATGTCCAGGCTTAAAATGTTTTTGAAGAATTGTTATTTTGTCATCGAACGTTATTTCTTCAGCCATCATCCATATGATTGTATGATTAAACTTTTCATTGTAAATATCTTCAAATACTTCTTGAATGAATTTTGCGTCAAGTTCGGGATAATCATTTGAAATTGCATTAGATTTCCAATTCTCAAATACATTTGCATCTTGCGGCATAAAGTCTATCACAATCTGTGTCCACCATTGCATCCATTTCTCATCTTCAGTATCATTTTCAATCGAGTTGGTGTATGAATTAAAAAACAAAATTTTCATTTCAGATTTGAAATCGTTTTCTGCGTTACTTCGTTTTTCTGGGTCATTGTCGCCTATATTGTACAATTTCTGTAATGCTGCTTTTGCTTTTTCTTCCATTGAATTACATAAGTAAATGTCTTAAATATCAAGTACCAATTCGAGTCTTAATGAAATAAAAAACGCACTCAATTTATTCATGCCTGCAAATGATTTGTAATGCAAAGTTATTTGTGGTTTTTTAAAAATTTTATTTGCAAGCAGTCTTGGCATCTTTTATTCTTCTACTCATTCTAAGTTATGTGGGCGAGACCTTGAATCTATGAGCCCTGGTAAAGCTCCCACTCGAGCCTGACTTCGTCTAGTTGGAAGAAAGTTTGCAATTTCTGTCAAAAGCGAAGGCATTTCGTTTTCCGGCGAATAGTTTTCTGGTAGTTGAAAATTAGCTTGTCTTGAGATTTGGTATGAGAGTTGGGGTGTGAGAGGCTGGTCGTCTTGGGTAAGATCGATGACTTCGATGTTACGCATGACTGTGTTTGGTCTTGCATTATGTTCTGTAACATTATGCTGGATTGTGTTTTGTGGAGGGGGTACTGGTTGCATCGGATGCATTGGATGCACTGGAAGTGGAGACTGAAGCTGTGGGCGAGGGGACGAGGGGTACGCCGTTTCTTGTGGTGAAGCATATTGAGTTGTAGATTCATCGGGTGCAATGGTATATAGTGGGGTTGTAGCGTTGGAGTTGCTGAGATTGGGATTAGGTGGGTTTATGGTTTGGGGCTGGTAATTTCGAGAATTGTGGGATAAATTTCTCCGATTACGAGAATTTCTTGCTTCGATGTCATGGGCTTGAACGGCAATTGCGTTTCGATTGAGAAAATTGTGCACTGATCTGCGCATGTCAGCCACGGATGACCGGTTTCTTTGATTTTGTTGCTGGAGATCTTGTACGAGCGCGTTAAAGTGGCTCAAATCCGTGAAAGGCATCATATTGGATGAAGTTTCTGAGTTAGGTGGAATATTATGGGATGTACTTCTGAGTCTCTGTTGATTGTCTGCAAGTCTGAATGTGTACGTTGTTACGTTCAAATGTTGTATTTGAGTTGCTTCGTTATTGAGCATTGTATGTACGTCAAGTAGGTATCGCATGCAGTTGCGAAGTGCATTCGTTACACGATTATTTGCTTGCATGAGTTGGTTGTTATCCAAAAGAGCATTATGCAATTCGTGGTGAAGATGAATCATGTTACCCGTGGTAAAATTTCTGTTTGTAATACTTCGAACTGCGTCGTTCATCATAGCCTGTGACTTGAGTTCTTGTGCCATTTCAAACTCAAGTTTGAGATCGTAATTTGAAAAATTTTCCCAATTTCCCCAGATACGAAACCCTTTTTGAATGCGTTGAATGGCTGTAACAGTAGCTGGGTCTGTCCATGATAGAAGTTCCAGAAGACAGATTGAGAGTTTGAAAGTGTCGCAGAACTTTTGTACGTGATCAATAAACTGATCACGTCCATTGAATGTGAGTTGGGTAGAATACTTTCGCGAGTTGAGAACTAGTACAGCTTCCCATTGATGCTGTGCGATTTCACTGGCGTAAATGAGTCGAGGTTGAAACGCATACCGCAACATTCGAAGAAAAACATCGCGGTCTATGTAAGAAGAAAACCCACAAAGGGACAAAATGACTGATGTTTTGTCTACGCGATGTGTGATGCCCACTTTGCTTGTGTATCGAATAAAACGAATGTCATGAAGAAGCGCTTGAATTTCTTGGGGTGTTAAATTGTCCCTTGACTGGAACCAATAATGCATTTTTGACTCCGTTGCTGTAAATGGCCTTGAAAGTACCTTTGAGAAATCGGGCATATGTGAAAACAAACTTGGTGCTGCGATGGCATTCGTGGAAGCATAATCTAAAGTTGGCACGGCTTCAGATACTACTTGCATGGTCTCCTTTTCTTGGGTGTTGCACAAAGTTTGTGGGGTTGCATTACAAGATGTCATGCGATAATTTCATGCTACAAAACGAATATCTATGTCTAGGTTACTAAAAAAAAACATTTTGCTTATTTTATTACAAGTTTCTTTATAAGTTTTACAAGCTTGATTTGTAACCTTCAGTGCAGAGGGTCAATACTCTGGACGCGTGAATAATTTCTGGCAATGCTTCAAACGTATACTCGAACGTATCAAAGCATTTTTTGAATGCCCAGAGGTAGACGTGACACATACTCATAGCTTCTTCCTTTTCAAGGTAAGCGTGGATGATTTTTGACATGAAGGATGAATCTGTGTATTTTCCTGCAAATGTATTAATTCTTGTTTGTTCAACTTTTTGTAAGTGTAAGCAAAGCCACAGAGCAGTGACAGATGCGTGGTATTTTGAATCAATTTTAAAATTTGGGGTAAGAGAAAGTAATTGGTTGCTTGGCATTCCTGTCATTGCACAGACAGACCAATAGTTTTGAATCTTGTCAGGAGGAACCAAAAGATCTTTTACACTTTTAAACAAAGTAAGAAGGCGTTCGTTTCCTATCAATTGAATTTTGTGCTCGATAGTTGACAGCTTATTTTGAAAAGTTTCGAAGTAATGTATTGCCTCCAATTGAGCATTTGCTTCTAAGTTGTTGTTGATTTGCTCTTTTTGAAGATGCTTCAGATACGAATTGGAGTCTCCAATTGTGCTACATGCCAGATATTCTATGTAGTGTTTGAAGTTTTTTTTGAACATGTCTCGTGTGATTTCAGTGTTTGGCGTAGTTATGATTTTGTTCGGTTGTGCTTCGTAATCTTGCTTTGCATACTTGTTTTGTTTCGAATGCTTAAACTTGTTGCTCTTAATTTGTTTTTGTTTTTTTCTCAACTTTGTTTCATCTGTTTGTTTAGTAATCTTCTGAGAGAACTTTTGTTGTTCGACTTTGGCATTTTTTACTGTAAGAGGCGCGCTGTTTTTGATTTTGAACTTGGTTGTTTGAACCGTTTCTAGTACAGATGTGGTATTGTCTTTTTTATCAATCATTTGTGATGTAGTGATTTGAACGGAATATACAAACAATATCTTTTTTTTTGGTTTGTTGTGCATCTACAACTATATAAAATACTTTGTCTGATAACTAAATGTTTTGTAGGTGGGTGGTTGGCAAATGTATTTATTCTATCACGTGTCAGTTTTTACTTGTTTGCTTATTTTGTTTCTATGAAATCGATGCCTTGTTGGGAGTGAGTGATCAAAATAATGTACAAGTTTCTACTATTCAATACAATGCCGCATTGCACGCATGGACAATGGATCTTGGTTCCGTGTCTGATCATACTCTGATAACAGTTCAGATGTGTGTCTCAATGAGCAATTCACATATCCCGTGTAATTTAATATCAACTTTATCACATGTTCCGTGTTCCACTTTGATTGGCATTTTAGAGGATCCAAGTTGGAAGATGGTTGGAGTAGCTTATAATTCCAATTTGAATACGTTAATCACCCAAGAATCATGTGCACTTTCAAATATTTTACAGATTGACAATCCACTTGTGCGCATCGTGTATCCCCTGCAACTTCAAATTATCAACAACAATACGCTTTTGAAACAATATGCTTATGACTTTGGAAATAACAGTTTTTCTTTTGAAATGAAAGTTGGATTATTTCATCATGTAGATACTCTATTTATACCTCATATAAATGTGTACAGATCGCAGATTACCATTCCAACCCCGACGATAAACACTCTGGGAGTTCAGCATGAATGTGCATATCGTGGGTTTGTTGCACCTCCCAAGTCAGTACTGATATTTTCGGAAAAAAAAATAGGAGAAATAACTGTTTCATCATGTCTTTGGAAGTGTGACCCATCGCATGTCAGACAACCCTTCAACAAGCCGCCTTTACTAGCAACAGAATTTTCGAATACTTCTAAACAGTCTTACTCACCCATGTGTATTCCCATACCCACAGAGTACGTGGCTACATCCGTGGAGATGAAATTGTATGTTGATACCACGTCAAATTACGATATGTATAGTCAAAAGTTGTACAATGCCATTGATGATCTGGTAGATTCTCTGACAGCAAAGGCAAAAGAAATGGGTTTGACGAATCCCATAATTGTTATCAAACACAAAGGATCGATATACGATACAGTAGATTTTCAAAGTTTACTTCAACAGCACAGTCTACACCAAAACAATTTGAACTCGTTGAAGGCATATCGTATACTTTCTGATAGTGAATTAGTTCAAACATCTAATACACAATCAAGAAGGTTACTTCAGAGTAATTTAGTTCAAAGAAATGACATCGAGCTTGAAGGATTGATAATTTCCAGTCAAAATGTAAATCAGGAACCTGCTTCATTTGTTGAAGAAGTTGAAAATATTATCGAATCTGGTCTAGAAGAATTTGAATTCGAATCGGAACTCAAGGTTTCGGTGGTCAGTAAGCCTGTTACTACAACATATTCGCGTAATCTAAATGTTGTTGTGTCTACATATGAAAATGAATCATATTCATGGAACCGTTTGATGTTATTTGCAATAGAACTTGGTTGTATTGTCATTGTAGTGATACGATGCATCAATCATTCAAAAAATGAAAATGAAGGAGACAACATTGACTTTGACGACGAAATAATATCAAAGACTCATGAAGCGTAATGCGCATATTATATTTTAAGTTACATATACGCTCGTTTAAACATTGATTTAAATGTCACTGAAAGCTGCTGAAAAATTGAACGCCAGAAAAAGTCGTGTAAATATGATTTTATTACCTTCTGATTTTGAAACCGAAATTTCAACATTGACGAAAGATAAGACGCGACCAGATCAATCAACTGAAAATGATAAAAGTAGATGCTTGGAAAATATCAACTCTGAAAATAAAGAAATGTTTTTATCTCGTTTAGAACTGAAGTATGCGAATAATTCTTTATCCTCTGAAGAATTTGACGCATGTGAAAACGTTTTGGGTAAAAGCATGAATTCCGTGCTTCATTTACTTCCCAATCACCACATCGATTCCACTGGATTACTCCGCGGTTTTAAATTCGAGTGTCACGCCGAAGAGAAGGCCACTGTATTGCCGCTTGGTAAAGACATGTTTGATGTGATAGCAATGTACGAGTGCAGGATTCCAGGTTCTAGGATCATTTCTACCTCTGGTGTGTTGCATCCCGATGCCATGCGTATTTTCAATAATTTAGAAGATTCACAAGCGCAGATAAAAGAGTTTATGTCTTCTTTTGAATTCACTAGTGCAAGAATGGGTCAATCGCATGAAGGAAATAAGACAAGGGCAGCAAGTTTTGATTGCATTAGAGACGAAATTAGTAGCACCAAGTATACACAACAAGTTCCTGACAAAAGAACGTGGAGGGCGAGTAAGCCAAAGAGATTGGGTTTGTACCATGCGTATGTTCGTTCACACAAAAAAGATGCAATTGAGCACAAACTATTTCTTGTTGTTTCAGGATGCATGGATATTGCATGTGAAGAGCTAGAAAATATTTGGCAGGATGTTCATTCACATGTAAGTTGTCGAGACTTTATTCAAAGTGAGGAATGTCATTGGTTGCGAATTGCAACTTTGCGCAATCATAATCGTATAGCTTTGCAGGTAGCTCGCATGTTGAATTTGAAATTAGAAACAAGACTTGACATGGATGATCCAAGTGGAAAGCAATACATGGCAATGCCTACGACATACACTTTTAAGACTGATATGTATGTAACAGATAATAATCGAATTCAACTTGTAGACTTGGGTTGTTTTTTAAACCGAAGTCAAAATGGTGTTTTATTTGAAATGTTCGAGACTGAAGGTTACTGGTTGTTTACTGGGCCAAAAGACTACGCATCTGATTGTGTATATGGCATTATTGCCGAGCGTAGTCAGTATATGAACTGTTTTCCGACTCGAACTATAATGTTCAATTCAAACTACTCTGTAAAAAGTTATGTCAATGTCGTGAGATGTTGTGCACAAAAAGATAATTTAAAACAGATTGTGTTCAATCCAACGGCACCTAATCACGACGATGATCAAACTCCAAGTGAAAAATCCACGTTTTTTTACTTTCCAGATACCGAGTTCATAAAACATGTCGAACTCATTGGCTTTGATCGTAATGATAGTTTGTTACACTTGATGCCAATATTGAGTTGTGAATCTGGGTATGAGAGTTAAGTTATCAAAGAAGACCAATCGAATATGATGAAAATATGCGGATACACAATAAAATAATTACAACAAGTGTTAGACATGCATAAATTCCTTTACAACCAAACGTTTCATTGTTGGTGTGGACGGTATGTGCTGCTTCAATGTCTGTCATAGCTTCCTGCATGATTAGTGTCACGTCGACGGTGTTTTGATTTACTGAAGTTCTGGGTTCAAGGTATTTTATTACTTTGCATAAACCAGACCAAATTTTTGCACAAACGGAACAAAATTTTTTTTGCACAAATCAGACCGAATTTTTGCACAAACGGAACAAATTTTTTTTTGCACAAATCAGACCGAATTTTTGCACAAACGGAACAAAATTTTTTTTGCACAAATCAGACCAAATTGTTGGTACTATTCTAAGCAACAAATTGAATTTCAGCAAAATTTGGTGCACGCCAGTGTGGGCATGCTTTGTGCTTGCGTGAACCTGTATGACTGTCC